>Ga0210404_10000029_pt1 | contig 239370 bp, 208 predicted proteins | sample IncBWH28MmetaG_FD_155455 | JGI IMG/M metagenome (GOLD analysis project Ga0210404, IMG submission 155455) | Forest soil microbial communities from Barre Woods Harvard Forest LTER site, Petersham, Massachusetts, United States - Inc-BW-H-28-M | ecosystem: Environmental > Terrestrial > Soil >... | reverse complement strand
CCACCGGCACCGTCGTCGAGGTCGATCACCCCAAGCGCGGCAAATACCTCTCGGTCGGCAATCCCATCAAGCTCTCCGACAGCCCGACCGAGGTGAAGCGCTCCCCGCTGCTCGGCGAGCACACCGAAGAGGTCCTGAAGGAACTCGGACTCAACAACACGGAGATCGCGGCGCTGCGCGCCGAAAAAGTGATCTGAACGCCGAGCGGGAATGCGGGAGAGAGCATGGCGCACGACAAGAATGCGGTGGTTAAGATCCTCGATCAGGCCAGGGTGGCCGGCCGCGGCGCGCTGACGGCGCCCGAAGCAAAGGGAATCTGCGAGGCTTACGGCATCGCGGTCCCGAAGGAAGCCGTCGCATCGAGCGCGGCAGATGCCTCGCGCCTCGCCGCCTCGATCGGCTTGCCGGTCGTCATGAAGATTGTCTCGCCGCAGATCCTGCACAAGACCGAGGCGGGCGGTGTCGTGGTCGGCGTCAGGAGCGCCGCCGAGGCCGAGCAGACCTTCGCAACCATCGTCGCCAATGCGCGTCGCTACGACGCCAAAGCCTCGATCGAGGGCGTGCAGATCCAGCAGATGCTCGCCGGCGGCCAGGAAGTGATCATCGGCGCGGTGACCGACCCGGCCTTCGGCAAGCTCGTGGCCTTTGGCCTGGGCGGCGTGCTGGTCGAGGTACTGCAAGACATCACCTTCCGCCTCGCGCCGGCGACGCGCGAGGACGCGCTGTCGATGCTGGACGGCATTGCCGCGGCGCAGATCCTCAAAGGTGTGCGCGGCGGTGTGCCCGTCGACCGCGAGACGCTCGCCACCCTGATCGTCAACGTCTCGCAGCTGGTCGCCGACTTCCCGGAGATCAGTGAGCTCGATCTCAATCCCGTGTTTGCTACGCCTGAGGGGGCTACCGCCGCCGACGTGCGCGTGGTGCTCGACTTCAAGCCACAGCCCGCCCGCTACCGCACGGACCAGGCAACCATCGTGCGGCAGATGAACCGCATCATGAAGCCCGATGCCGTCGCCGTCATCGGCGCCTCAGCCGAGAACGGCAAGATAGGCAACTCGGTGATGAAGAATCTCATCAACGGCGGCTACCAGGGAGCGATCTACCCGATCCACCCGAGCGCCGCGGAGATCCTCGGCAAGCAGGCCTACAAGAGCGTCAAGGACGTGCCGGGCGAGATCGACGTGGCGGTGTTCTGTATCCCCGCCAAGTTCGTCGCCCACGCGCTCACCGAAGTGGGTGAGAAGAAGATCGCGGGTGCAGTGCTCATTCCGTCGGGCTTCGCCGAGACCGGCAACGTCGCCGGCCAGGACGAGTTGGTATCGATCGGCCGCAAGTACGGCGTGCGCCTCATGGGCCCGAACATCTACGGCTTTTACTACACGCCGAAGAACCTGTGCGCCACCTTCTGCACCGCCTACGACGTCAAGGGCGGTGCAGCGTTGTCTTCGCAGTCGGGCGGCATCGGCATGGCGATCGTCGGCTTCTCGCGCTCGGCCCGCATGGGCGTATCCGCCATCGTCGGCGTCGGCAACAAGTGCGACATCGACGAGGATGACCTGCTCACCTTCTTCGAGCAGGACGACAACACCCAGATCATCTGCCAGCACCTCGAGGACCTGAAGGATGGCCGCGCCTTCGCCGAGGTCGCGCGGCGAGTCTCGAAGAAAAAGCCGGTCGTGGTGCTCAAGGCCGGCCGCACCAGCATGGGCGCGCGCGCCGCGAGTTCGCACACCGGGGCGCTCGCCGGCAACGACCGCATCTACGAAGACATCTTCCGCCAGGCGGGCGTCATCCGTGCGCGCACGCTGCGCGACATGCTGGACTTCGCTCGCGGCATCCCGCTCTTGCCGACACCCAAGGGCAACGACGTCGTCATCATCACCGGCGCGGGCGGCTCGGGCGTGCTGCTGTCGGATGCCTGCGTCGACAACCAGCTGCAGCTGATGGCGATGCCGCCGGACCTCGATGCCGCCTTCCGTAAGTTCATCCCGCCCTTCGGCGCGGCCGGCAACCCGGTCGACATCACCGGCGGCGAGCCGCCCACCACCTATCAGAACACGGTGCGTCTCGGGCTCCAGGATCCGCGCATCCATGCGCTCATCCTCGGCTACTGGCACACGATCATCACGCCGCCCATGGTGTTCGCGCGGCTGATGGTGGAAGTGGTCGCAGAGATGCGCGCCCAGGGCATCGTCAAGCCGGTGGTGGCCTCGCTCGCCGGCGACATCGAAGTGGAAGAAGCCGCGGAGTACCTCTACCAGCACGGCATTCCCGCCTACGCCTACTCGACCGAGATCCCGGTCGCGGTCCTGGGCGCGAAGTATCGCTGGGCGCGGGGAGCGGGACTGATCCCCGCGGTCTGAGCGGCTCAAGCGAAGGCAAGCAGACGATGCAAAGGTTCTCGAGGGGGCAGGTTCAGGTTCCAGTCACATCTCGAAAGGGGGATGTCTATGTTTAGTACCAGGTTGCAGAGACCGCTGGTGGCAGCACTTGCGGCGCTGCTGGTCGTTCTCTGCTATTCCACAGAGAGCGCAGCGCAGTCGCCCGACCAGGACGCGCGCATGCGCGCCCTGCAGCAGCAGCTCGACGAGCTCAATAGGGAGATCAAGGCCATCAAGGAGGAGACGACGAAAACCTCCAAGGCGGTCAGTACCTCGGAGAAGAAGTTCGATTCGTTCATGAAGGGCTTCTTCGGCACGCTGGACGCCTCCATCGACTACACCACCAAGGGGATGAACGGCATGGTGGCCTACCCCTATACGTGCACTGGCCCCCTCGGCGGGCCGCCGTGCACCGCCGTTACCGGGTCGCCCAAGGCGGCGCCGTTCGGCCGGGTGGGCTGGATGGCTGCGATGTCGAGCAACGGCTCGAACATCGGCTATCGGGGCACCCATCAGATCGGCATGTCGAACGTCGACTTCATCTACCAGGTCTCGACGGCCTTCAGCGTCAACTCCGCGCCGGGACTGCAGGACACCTGGACCAAGTCATCGAACACCGTGCAGGGCGCCATCGGTCTCGGCGATACGTTCATCGGCTTGCAGAATCACGACTGGGGGCGCTTGCGGTTCGGCGAGCTGTACATGCCGTACAAGACCTCGACGGACCGGTTGAATCCCTTCGCGGGTCAGCTCGGCAACTACAACGTAATTGTCAGCAACACCGGCGGCGACAACCGCGTCGAGTTCGGCACGCGCATGGATCACGCGATCACCTACACCTCGCCCAACTGGTCGGGATTCACTTTCGATCTCGCCTACGCCCTCGGACAGAATCCTGACCCCAGCAACAACATCGCACCGGAAGGATCGCCGGACTGCTCGGGTGCGAATAGCCCCGGAAGCGGCAACCTGTTCCTCAACTGCGATGACGGCGGCTTCAACAATGCCTACGGCGGCGATCTCAAGTTCGAGATGAGCAGCCTGTACCTGGTGGCGGCCTACGAGCTGCACCAGAACGTCAACCGCTCGAGCGACGGTGTCGGCGCCAATAACCCCATCTACGGCTACTACGTGGGGTTGGGCAACGGCGTCTCCCCGCTGCTCGACTGGGCGGACTACAACGCCTACTTCAACGAGTACCCGACGGCTGCGGTTGCCGGCTCGCCGGAGTACAGCACCGCCTACGACCTGGCGAATGAGTGGGCCATGAAGTTCGGTGGGCAATACCGCTTCGACTTCGGCCTCACGGTCTCGGTGCTGTACGAAGACATGCATCGCGATCTCCCCGCCATCATGGAATTCCAGAACGAGCGGCAGCGGAGCAGTGATTGGGTGTCGATCGACTACCAGTTCCCCAACGGCTCGGACCGGGTAGCGGCTGGCTGGGCCCACGCAACTGCGACCGTCGGCGACCCGGGCGGGCAGCATAACTTCAACCCGAACGGGATCGGCGATAACGAGGCGAACATGTACACGCTCGCCTGGTGGCACAAGCTCGACAAGCAGCTCACGTTCTACATGGACGTGGCCGACACCGCCAACGACGGCAATGCGCACTTTGACATCGGCGCCGGCGGTCACGGCATCAAGACCGACTGTCACGACGCGACTCACCCGCTGTTCATCGACTACAGCAGCGCGGGCCCGACGACGTGGGGCGGGTGTCACGAGCTCGGAATCTCGACGGGTCTGAACTTCAAGTTCTAGCCGTCGGCGCTTCCGCGGCAGTGGTCTGGTGGCAGCGAGACCTGACCGGAACGGCTTGCTCCTGGCAGGAATGCTGGGAGCAGCCGCTCTGGCGGGCTCGTCGTCTGGCCTGGCGCAAGCTACGCCCTCATGGCCGCCCGAGGCGAGCGCCAGGCCGGCGGCCGAGAGCCGCATTCCGGAGATCGTCATCAGTGCGGCGCGCGACCAGGCGATCACCGCGAAGGTCGTCGAGGCTCTGCGGGACGATCCCCACGTGTACGCCGAGCACGTCACGGTGGTGACAGAGAACGGCGTCGTGAGGCTGCAAGGAATTGCGTTCGATGTGGGGGACATGCAACGGATGCTGTACCTCGCTAGACGGGCTTCCGGATCGCGGCGGATCGTCAACGAGATCGAGTTGCTGGTTGATGTCGAAGATCACGACTGAGCTTGGCTTACGGACGCGGCCCCGCGGCGTTTGCCAGGCCAGCGGCGGTGGTGCGCGCCAACGAGTGGCCTGATAAGGAGGAAATCATGAAGTCGAGAGTCATTGAGCTTACGGCGCAGGCGGTAATCGCACTGGCGGCAGTGTGTGCTCTGGTTGCGTGCGCCTCGGGCCCACCCAAGACCGAGGCACAACGGCAGGCCGACCAGGCGCTCGCCGATCACGTGCAATCCGCCCTGACTTCGGACAAGCTTTTCTACGGCAGGCTCATCACCGTGCGAGCCGACAACGGCGTGGTGTTTCTGACCGGTTATGTGTGGGATCCACCGGACGTCGATACGGCACGGACCATCGCCGAGGGTGTCGAGGGCGTCACGGGCGTCGTCAACGATCTCGAGCTGCAGCGCAACGGCATCGACGACTCGCCGGTCGCGCGGTAGCGCGGCGCCCCGTTGGGCTCGAGGCGTGAACCTGGAGCGATAGCGCCGGTCCTATTGGGCGTCGGGCATGCAAGCCGTCGTCAGGAGCTCATCCATGAGGGTGCGCAGGAGTCTCGGGACGCATTGCTTCGGCCTCGGCGCAATCCTCGCGCTGATCGGTGCCTGCGCAACCACTGCGCCCAAGGCTCCCGAGCAGAGCGCCACGGACCTGGCGCTCGCGAACCGGGTGTATCTGGCGCTCAATGCCGATCCATGGTTCTACTTCCGCCACGTCGACGTACGGGCCAGCGGTGGCGTCGTCGATCTCGCCGGCTACGTGTGGAGCGCGGACGCGCTTTACGAGGCCCGTCAGATCGCCGGGCATGTGCCCGGGGTCAGACAGGTGGCGACGAATCGCCTGGAGCTGGAGCGCGAAGGACGCGACAACGGTGTCACCCGCTAGCGATGGGCCAACGGAACGACGCGGCATAGGCCAGAGCCTCCGGCCTCAAAAAACGCCGGTTTCTCAGAACCTTGGAATTGGTCGGGGTGACAGGATTTGAACCTGCGACTCCTACGTCCCGAACGTAGTGCTCTACCAGGCTGAGCTACACCCCGAGAAATACGCGGCCCGCGCAAGGAACGCGCGGGCCGCGCAGTCTACTGAACCCCACTCCCGCCTTCAAATGCGGCCCTGGCCTTTAACCACAGGCCGGCCGCGGGTCCTCAAAAGAACTCTCCGAACCTCGTGCTCTCGAGGCTCGTCTCGGGGACAGTGACGGCCGCGGTCTTGGCGTGCGGCTCGCGTACGTCGTCGCCGGCGGTATTCCGGTGCAACACGACCTTGCCGAGGTGCATCACGAAGAGTGGATGCTCGGTCGCCCGGATATCGCTGATCACGTTCCCCGGCACGGCAACGATGTCGGCCACCTTGCCCGCCTCGAGCGTGCCGATGTCGGTGTCCACGCCGAGAAGCTTCGCGGCCTCACGCGTCCCCGAGAGGAGCGACTGCGCAGGGCTCATCCCGAGGTTCACATACGAGGCGAACTCCTGGCCGTTCATGCCGTGCGGATAAACACCGGCGTCCGTTCCGAGCGCGATCAGCACGCCGACCTTGAGAGCGGTCTTCATCATGTTGGCGTGGGCAGCGGCCGCGGCGCGTGCCTTGGCGGCGATCTTCGGCGGGTACGTGTCGACCTTCTTCATCACCCACTCGACGGTGATGCGCGTCGGCACGAGCCACACGCCCTTCGCCTTCATGAGCTTGAGGGTGTCCTCGGTGAGGAAGCTGCCGTGCTCGATCGAGTCGACGCCGGCCTCGATCGCCAGCCGCGCAGCGGCATCACCGTGGCAGTGAGCGGCCACCTTGCGCCGCCAGGCGTGCGCTTCCGAGACGATGGCCTTCATCTCCTCGAGCGTCAGCTGCGGCACGTCGACCGGATCGGCCTCCGAGAGCACGCCGCCGCTGGCGGCGATCTTGATGACCTCCGCGCCCCACTTCATCTGATAGCGCACCGCCTCGCGACAGCTGTCGGCTCCGGTGCAGATTCCCTGGATCGGCCCTTCGGGCTTCACCAGATCCGGCGGGAAGGATGCCGCATCGAAGTGTCCGCCCGGCGAGCCGATGCCATGCGCCGCGGTGATCATGCGCGGGCCCTCGGTTACCCCGGCGTTGATCGCGTTGCGCAATGCGATGTCGGTGAAGTCGCCCGCTCCGACGTTGCGCACGGTGGTGAAGCCGGCTTCCAGGGTACGCTTGGCGTACAGCGCGCCATACAGCGCATCCTCCTGCGGGAAGCGCAGCAGGTCGTCATGGAACTTCTTGTAGTAGTTGTCGGAGAACTCCATCGTGAGATGCGTATGCGCATCGATGAAGCCCGGCAGCAGCGTCGTGTCGCCGAGGTCGATCACCCGTGCGCCCGCCGGTGCGCTGCTCCCGCCCACCGACACGATGCGGTCGCCCCGCACGACGATCATGCCGCCGTCCTTGAGCGCGGTGCCGGTGGAATCGAAGATGTGCGCGGCCTTGAGGACGATGGTCTCAGGCGGCGATGCCGGCTGGTCCGCCGCCGCAAGCCCGCCGGCGAGCAGCGCGGCGGCCGCCGCCGATGACACGAGTGCTCCCCTCACGTTCACAGTTCTCATTCGTTGTCTCCCCTGGGGCCCGCGGGTATCGCCGGCCTCGTAAAAGTCACGTGGTATGTGCCACCGCGAAGTGCGCCAGTGCGGTGAGCCCCTCCTTATAAGAGGAATCGCCGAGCGGCGCGAGCGAGCGCAGCGCCGCATCGGCCTCGGAGCGCGCCAGGCGCGCCGCGTAATCGAGGCCGCCGGTCGATTCGATCGCCTCGATCACCGCGGACAGCTGCCCGCGGCCACCGTCCTTGACGGCCTGGCGGATCGCGGCGCGCTCGGCCTCGCTGCCGTTGCGCAGCGCGTGGATGAGCGGCAGCGTCGGCTTACCTTCGGCGAGGTCGTCGCCCAGGTTCTTGCCGCGCTGCTCGGGGTTGGAGCGGTAGTCGAGCACGTCATCGACCAGCTGGTACGCCGTACCGAGGTGGCGGCCGTAGGCGGATAGCGCGCGGCGCAGCTCCGGCGCAGCGCCGGCGAGCACCGCCGCCACCTCTGCGCCGGCCTCGAACAGTCGCGCGGTCTTGCGGTAGATCACTTCGAGGTAACGCTGCTCGGTGGTGTCCGGATCGTGGGCGTTCATCAGCTGCAGCACTTCGCCCTCGGCGATCACATTGGTCGCTTCGGCCATGATCTCCATGACCGGCTGCGAGGCGACCGCGGCCATCATCTGAAAGGCGCGCGAGTAGACGAAGTCACCGACCAGCACGCTCGCCTGGTTGCCGAATACCTCGTTCGCGGTATGGCGGCCGCGGCGCAGCGATGAGCCGTCGACGACGTCATCGTGCAGCAGTGTCGCCGTATGAATGAACTCGATGAAGGCCGCAGCCTCGAGGTACGCCGAGCCCTGCGCGCCGCAGGCGCGTGCCGCCAGCACGACCAGCAGCGGCCGCAGCCGCTTGCCGCCGCCGGCGATGATATGGTCGGCCACCCGGTCGACGAGCGGCACCGCGCTCTTCAAGCGCCCGCGGATGACGTCGTCCACGGAGCGCAGCTCCCCCTGCACCAGGGCGCGGATCTCGGCGAGGGTCATGGGTTCGATTGGAGTTGTCCTGCTGCGGGCCACCCGGCGTACCGCGCGGCCGGGGCATCCTATCCGACCCGGGCGGGGAAGGAGAACTCACGAGGGAGCGGCGCAGCGCCCTGCGGGACCCTCAGGGCAGACCGGCGTTGGGGCCCCGTCAGGGGCTGGATAAGTCCGCGTCCCTCTTGAGGAAATGCTCGTTTGACCGCACGGGGGCCCGCCAGTAGAATGCGCGGCCTTTCGCAAGGGCCAACTATGTACGCAGTGATCGCCACAGGCGGCAAGCAATATCGGGTGACGAAGGACGGCGTACTGCGCGTCGAGAAGCTCGACGCGGAGCCCGGCGCCACCGTCGAGTTCGCCGAAGTGCTCCTGGTCGGGGAGGGGGCGGACGTCAAGGTTGGCAAGCCGATGCTCAAGGGCGGCAAGGTGACCGCTACCGTCGTGCGCCACGGGCGCGGCGCGAAGGTGTCGATCGTCAAGTTCAAGCGCCGCGCGCATTACCTGCGGCAGAAGACCCACCGGCAGGCGTTCACCGAGGTGAAGGTCACGGACATCAGCGCGGGGTAGAGTCATGGCACATAAAAAGGCAGGCGGCAGTACCAAGAACGGGCGCGATTCCCACTCCAAACGTCTGGGAGTGAAGCGCTTCGGCGGCGAGCAGGTGCTGGCCGGCAACATCATCATCCGCCAGCGCGGCACGCCGGTGCGCGCCGGCTCGAACGTCGGCGTGGGCACCGACCACACTCTGTTCGCCAAGGTGTCGGGCAAGGTGCAGTTCCAGAAGAAGGGCGCCGAGCAGCGCATGTACGTGAGCGTGGTGCCGGAGAAGGCCTGAAGAGGGAGGCGCCGCGTCTTGCGGTTCGAGCGAAGCCCCGGCCGCCGTGCCGGGGTTTTCATTTGGGCGTAGGTTTGAGCCATGAAATTCGTAGATGAGGCCCGCACCCGGGTGCAGGCCGGCAACGGCGGACGCGGCAGCACCAGTTTTCGGCGCGAGAAGTTCGTGCCGTTCGGCGGTCCGGATGGGGGCGATGGCGGGGCGGGTGGCAGCGTCTACCTGCGTGCCCGCTCCGGTATCAACACACTCGCGGACTTTCGCATCGAGCGCACCTTCAGGGCGGGGCACGGGGAAGCGGGCGGCTCGAACGACTGCACGGGACGCGGTGGCGGTGACCTGCACGTGCCGGTGCCGATCGGCACCGTGGTGCGCGATGCCGATACCCAGGAGCAGCTCGGGGACCTGACGCGCGACGGCGAGGAGCTCCTGGTCGCCCGCGGTGGCAAGGGGGGCTGGGGTAACCAGCGCTTCAAATCGAGCACCAACCGCTCGCCGCGCCAGTTCGGCCCGGGGCTCCCCGGGGAGAAGCGCTCGCTCGAGCTCGAGCTCAAAGTGATCGCGGACGTCGGGCTCCTGGGACTGCCCAACGCCGGCAAGTCGACACTGATCCGGGCCGTCTCCGCCGCCCGGCCCAAGGTGGCCGATTACCCGTTCACGACGCTGTATCCGAATCTCGGGGTCGTGGCGGTAGGCGAGCATCGCAGCTTCGTCATGGCGGATATCCCCGGGCTCATCGAGGGAGCCGCGGAGGGCGCAGGTCTTGGCCTGCGGTTCCTGAAGCACCTGGAGCGCACGCGCCTGCTGCTGCACCTGGTCGATATCGCCCCTCTCGATCCCGAGGCCGATCCGGTGCGCGATGCCCGCACCATCGGCGCGGAGCTGAAGAAATTCAGCCGCGAGCTCGCGGCCAAGCCGCGCTGGCTGGTGCTCAACAAACGGGATCTGCTGCCCGATAAGGAGGCGGAGCAGCGCGCCCGCGCCATCATGCGGCGGCTACGCTACCGCGGGCCCCACTTCCTGATCTCGGGGGCGACGGGCGCGGGAACCCGCGAGCTCTGTGAGGCGGTTATGACGCTCTTGGAGAGCCGCGATGCTGCGGCACGCGCGAGCGCATCATCTCCAGCAGAAACTGCCGGCGGGCCGCGGGCCGCAACTTAAGCGGCGTGGGTACGACGGGCGTCGGAATCCGGGTCTTGTCGCTCATTTTCATCGCAGCCTCATGGCATGGAGCGGATGCGGGCCGACAACCGGCTCTTGTGCCGTGCGGCCTTGTTCCGATGAATGATCTGCTTGCCGACGAGCGTATCGATGACCGGGACGGCTTCCTTGTAAGTGTTCTGAGCGGCCGCCTTGTCACCCTCGGTGATGGCCGCGGTCACTCGCCGTACGGCGGTGCGCATGCGTGAGCGCAGCGCAACGTTGCGGGCGCGGTGCTTTTCGGCCTGGCGGGCTGCCTTCTCGGCGGACTTGGTATTGGCCACTCAATCTCCGTGTATCGGTACGTCCCCTTTGCGGGGCGGGTAGTCTGCGCACGCCGCCCCGGCTTGTCAAACCCGAGCCGGACCTCAGCACGGCGGCGGCTCCCGGCTTCACATAAACTACCGCCAGCCTTACGGCTCAGTGACTTAAGAGATCCATGCAACTGATCCGCGGACAGGCCGAGCTACCCCGGCGTCACGACCGCTGCGCCGTCACGATTGGCACCTACGATGGGTTGCACCTCGGGCATCAGGCGCTCATCGAGCGGCTGCGCGGCCGCGCCGAGCAGCTCGGGTGTCCGGCGGTGATGCTGACCTTCGAGCCGATGCCGCGCGAGTTCCTGTGCCCGCAAGACCCCCCGGCGCGCCTGACCACCTTCCGCGAGCGCTGGCGGATCCTGCAGGATTCAGGTCTCGACTACCTTTGGGTGCTGCGCTTCGACGAGGCTTTGCGTAACCTGAGCGCGCAGGACTTCGCGCTACTGCTCAAGAGCCGGCTGCGTCCGAGCGCGGTCGTCGTGGGTCATGACTTCCGCTTCGCCCGCCGGGGCGAGGCCACCGCGCCGGTGCTGGCCGCGGCGGGCAGCGGGCTTGGCTTTGAGGTCGAGGTGGTGCCCGCCGTGAGGCAGGAGGGCGAGCGCATCTCGAGCAGCGGCGTGCGGCAGGCGCTCGCCGGCGCTGACTTCGAGCGTGCCCGGCGCTGGCTCGGCCGGTCCTATTCGATGCGCGGGCGCGTGATCGGCGGCAGGCGCTTAGGGCGGGAGCTGGGGTTCCCCACGGCGAACCTGGCGCTCGGGCGTGCGCGCTCGCCGGTGACCGGCATCTTCGCCGTGCAGGTGCATGGCGTGGCGAGCGAGGCGCTCCCCGGGGTCGCGAGCCTTGGCACGCGCCCGACGGTCGGCGGTGTCGAGGCGCTGCTCGAGGCGCACCTGTTCGACTTCAGCGGCGATCTGTACGGCCGGGAGATCGCGGTGGAGTTCGCCGCCAAGCTGCGCGATGAGCAGCGTTTTGCGACGCTCGATGCGCTCATCGAGCAGATGCAGCGCGATGCCGCGGACGCGCGGGCGATTCTCGAGGCATGAGGCTTCAGCTGAGACTGAGGAATGACGGACTATAAGCAGACGATCAACCTGCCGCGCACCGACTTCCCGATGAAGGCGGATCTGGCGCAGCGCGAGCCCGCCATGGTGCGTGCCTGGGAGGAGCACGGCACGTATTCCAAGCTCCGTGAGCTCGCGCGCGGCCGGCCGCGCTTCGTGCTGCACGACGGGCCGCCGTATGCCAACGGCGCGATCCACATCGGACACGCCGTCAACAAGATCCTGAAGGACATCGTCGTCAAGTCGCGTTCGCTCGATGGCTTCGACTCGCCCTACATCCCCGGCTGGGACTGCCACGGCCTGCCGATCGAGCTGCAGGTGGAGAAGAAACACGGCCGGCCGGGACAGAAGCTCGACGCGCAGGCGTTCCGTGCCGCGTGCCGCGCCTACGCCGAGGAGCAGATCGACCTGCAGCGCCGCGACTTCAAGCGCCTCGGCGTGCTCGGCGACTGGGATCATCCCTACCGCACCATGTCGCCGCGCTACGAGGCGCAGCAGCTGCGCGCCTTCGGCCGCATCATCGAGAACGGCCACCTGTACAAGGGCGTGAAGCCCGTGCACTGGTGCGTCGACTGCCGCTCGGCGCTCGCCGAGGCCGAGGTCGAGTACGAGGAGAAGACTTCGCCGGCGATCGATGTCGCCTTTCGCGTCGTCGACAATGATGATCTGACGGCACGCCTCAAGCTCGACCGGGCGGCGCTCGGCAGCCGGCCCGTCGACGTCGTCATCTGGACGACGACCCCCTGGACACTGCCGGCCAACCAGGCGGTGGCGCTGCACCCGGAGTTCCGCTACGCACTCGTCGAGGCGCAGTTAGGCGGTGAGAAACGCCTGCTGATCCTGGCGGTGGATCTCATCGGTGCGTGCCTCGCGCGCTACGGCGCGACCCTCGCCGGGCGGCTCACCGATTTCGAGGGCCGCGTGCTCGAAGGATTGCAGCTCGAACACCCGCTGCAGGCGCGTCAGGTGCCGGTGGTGCTGGGTGAGCACGTGACACTCGATGCGGGCACCGGCGCGGTGCATACGGCGCCCGGCCACGGCCAGGAGGACTTTGTGGTGGGTCAGCGCTATGGCCTGCCGGTCACGAACCCGGTCGGCAACGACGGGCGCTTCTTCGAGGACACCCCTCTCGTGGGCGGGCTCAAAGTGGATGAGGCGAACCCCGTCATCTCCACGGCACTCGCCGAGCGCGGCCGGCTGCTGCACGAGGAGCAGGTCCTGCACAGCTATCCGCACTGCTGGCGGCACAAGACCCCGGTGATCTTCCGCGCCACGCCGCAGTGGTTCATCAGCATGGAGCAGGGCAAGCTGCGCGAGCACACGCTGCGCGACATCCCGGGTGTCGAGTGGACGCCGGCATGGGGTGAGCCGCGCATCACCGGCATGATCGAGAGCCGGCCCGACTGGTGCATCTCGCGCCAGCGCACCTGGGGCGTGCCCATACCGCTGTTCGTGCACCGGCGCACCGGGGCGCTGCACCCGCGCACCCAGGAGCTCATCCAGGCGGCCGCGGCGCGCGTCGAGCAGGGCGGCATCGATGTGTGGTTCGCGCTCGCACCCGAGGAGCTGCTCGGGGCGGACGCCGAGCACTACGACAAGGTCACCGACGTCATGGACGTATGGGCCGACTCCGGGCTGTCGTTCGAGTGCGTAGGGACTGAGCGCCCCGAGGTGGCAGCTCCCGTCGATCTCTATCTCGAGGGTTCGGACCAGCACCGCGGCTGGTTTCACAGCTCGCTCCTCATGTCCGAGGCGCTGTACGGGCGCCCGCCGTACCGCGGCGTGCTGACGCACGGCTTCACGGTGGACGAGCAGGGTCGCAAGCAGTCGAAGTCACTCGGCAACGTCATCGCGCCGCAGAAGGTCATGAACAGCCTGGGCGCGGATGTGCTGCGCCTGTGGGTCTCGGCGACCGACTACGCCAACGAGATGAGCGTCTCGGACGAGATCCTGAAGCGCATGGCGGATTCCTACCGCCGCATGCGCAACACGCTGCGCTTCCTGCTCGGTAATCTCCACGGCTTCGATCCGGCGCGCGATGCGCTGCCGGTGTCGGAGCTGGTGGCGCTCGATGCCTGGGCGCTCAGCCGCACCCGGGCGCTGCAGGCGGAGGTGCTCGAGGCCTACCGCCGCTATACCTTCCACCTCATCTATCAGAAGGTGCACAACTTCTGCAGCGTGGATCTGGGCGCGGTATATCTCGACGTGCTGAAGGACCGCCTGTACACAACGCCCGCCGCCTCGCGGGCCCGCCGCTCGGCGCAGACCGCGATGTATCACATCGCCGAGAGCATGGTGCGCTGGCTGGCACCCATCCTGTCGTTCACCGCCGAGGAGGTGTGGCGCTACCTGCCGGGGCGGCGCGCGGAGTCGGTATTTCACGCCACCTGGCATGAGATCCCGGAGGCGCCTGCGGGCGCCGTCGACTGGAACGCGCTCATGGAGCTGCGCACCGATGTGACGCGTGAGCTCGAGCGGCTGCGCACGGCGGGCGCGATCGGCGGGCCGCTCGATGCGCAGGTCGAGGTGTACTGCACGGCGGCGCAGTATCCGCGCTTTGCCGCGCTCGGCGCCGAGCTGCGCTTCCTCCTCATCACCTCCGAGGCGCGGGTGCACGAGGTCGCGACTGCCCCCGCGGGCGCCTCGCCCGCGGCCAACCTCGAGGGAGTCTGGCTCGCCGTGGGCCCCGACCCGGATCCCAAGTGCGCGCGCTGCTGGCAGCATCGCCCCGATGTCGGCAGCCACCCGGCGCACCCGCAGCTGTGCGGGCGCTGCATCGGCAATCTCGAGCTGCCGGGCGAGGAGCGGCGCTTCGTATGAGCACCGGCGACGATCAGACGCAGGCCGCGCCGGCCACCACGAGGCGCTGGGAGCTGCCGTGGGCTGCGAGCGGCTGGCGCTGGCTGCCGCTGACGCTGGCAGTGATCATCGCCGACCAGGCCGCCAAGTCATGGCTGCGGCACCATTTCTTTCTCTTCGAGCGCGTGCGCGTCCTGCCGGTGCTCGACATCATCCTCACCTATAACACGGGCGCTGCGTTCAGCTTCCTGGCGGATGCCGCCGGCTGGCAGCGCTGGATGTTCGTGCTGCTGGCGCTCGGGGTGAGCATCGTGCTGCTCGTGTGGCTGCGGCGGTTGTCGGGGGTGACCCACGGGCGCATCGCCGCCGGGCTCGCGCTCATCATGGGCGGGGCGCTCGGCAACATGATCGACCGCGTGCGCTTAGGCTATGTCACCGATTTCGTGCACGCCCACTGGGGCGTGCATTACTTCGCCGCCTTCAACGTCGCGGACTCGGCGATTACGCTGGGAGCCGCGCTGTTGTTGCTCGATGCGCTGCTCGAAACCCTCGTCTCGCGCGGGGCGCAGCGCTGATGCAGGTGCTCACCGCCAACCCGCGCGGCTTCTGTGCCGGTGTCGATCGCGCCATCGACATCGTCGAGCGGGCGCTCGAGCTCTTTGGTCCGCCGATTTACGTGCGCCACGAAGTGGTGCACAACCGGCACGTGGTCGAGCGGCTGCGCGCGCTCGGCGCGGTGTTCGTCGATGAGCTCGCCGAGGTGCCGGCGGGCGCCACCGTAATCTTCTCGGCGCACGGCGTGTCGAGCGCCGTGGAGCAGGAGGCGCAGGCGCGCTCGCTCACCGTATTCAACGCCACCTGTCCGCTGGTCACCAAGGTGCACATGGAAGTGCAGCGCTACGCCCGCGAGGGTCGCGACGTCATCCTCATCGGCCATGCCGGCCACCCGGAGGTCGAGGGCACGATGGGGCGCTTCGATCAGTCCTTCGGCGGACAAATCCACCTGGTAGAGGACCTGACCGACGTCGCGGCACTCACGGTACGCAACCCCGGCAGCCTCGCGCTGGTCACGCAGACGACGCTGTCGGTCGATGACACCGCCGAGATTGTCGCGGCGCTGCGCGAGCGCTTTTCCGGGCTCGCCACGCCGCGCCACGAGGACATCTGCTACGCCACGCAGAACCGCCAGGACGCGGTGAAAAAGCTCCTCGAGCAGTGCGATGTGCTGCTGGTGGTCGGCTCGCGCACCAGCTCCAACTCCAACCGCCTGCGCGAGCTCGCCGATCGCGCCGGCGTTCCCGGCTATCTGATCGACGGGCCGGAAGACCTGCGAGCCGAATGGTTCACCGGCCGGCGCGCCGTGGGCGTGACCGCGGGCGCCTCGGCACCGGAGCTGCTCGTGCAGCAGGTGGTGGCGCGGCTCGTGGCCTGGGGCGGGGAGGCGCCGCGCGAGGTGGTCGGCCGCGAGGAGCGTGTGTTCTTCACGCTGCCGCGCGAGCTGCGGCGCGCTGCATCGCCCGAGCGCGGCGACCCCGAGCGGCGCTGACCGCAGCAGCATTTCCGGATCTGACGGCGTTCCCGGGCGCGCGGCGCCGAAACCAGCGCGGTACCGCGCGCCACCTACTGGCGGGCAACCAAACAGTGGGTCTCCATATGTACGCGCGTCATCCCTACCTCGGCCGAACTCTCAGCCTGGCCGGCGCACTCCTCGGCACGCTCCTCAGCGGCTGCGGCGGCTATGGCAGCAGCTACAGTCCTACCGGGGCCGCCCCCGGGGCCACCTGTGGCGGCACCTACTCGGTGGCGTGCCCGCCGCCCACGGTGTCCGTGTCGGCGCCCGCCGCCAATGCGACCGTCAGCGGTATGGTCACGCTCACGGCAACCGCTACCGCTTCCTCGACCTACAACCTCACGATCATGAGCGTCCAGTTCGACGTGGACGGTACGTCCGTAGGGACCGTGATGAGCTCTCCGTATACGTTCAGCTGGGACAGCACCAAGGTCGCCAACGGCAACCACACCATCACCGCGATCGCGACCGACAGCGCGAGTGACACGATGACCTCGACCGGGGTGAGCGTGAATGTGCAGAACGCGGCCGCCGCTGTCGTGATGTCACCGGCGCAGCTCTTCCCGGCGCCCGCATCGAGTGCCTCGGGCGTGGCGCGCGTCACCGTGGAGCGGGAGTCAGGTGCCGTCAGCGGCAACGTCGCCGTGAGCGGCATGACGGCAAGATCCGTGACACTGAATGCGGCCTTTGCCGGTGCTTCGGGCGATGCACTGCTCGCACTCGTGCCGCACGCGGGTGAGGCGGGTGTGTGGGACGTGCCCGCGGGCGCGCAGCTCACGCCGCAGCAGATCGCCGCGCTCGATGCGGGGAAGCTGTACGTCATCGCGACCTCCGCCACCTACCCGGACGGCGAGATCCGCGGCCAGCTGGCCTCCGGCAGCGTACGCGTCACCTTCACCACACTCGCCGCCACGCCCGATGCCGTCGCGGCGCTCGGCTCGGCGCTGCGCGGCTGGGCCGCGACTACGGTCGATACCGCAGCCGGCACGCTCACCGTGCATGTCAGCTTAAGTGGCCTTGGGTACTCGACCGCCGCGGCCGTCACCGGCGGCAGCGGAGCGGCGATCGCCGAACTCAGCCGCGACGCGGTCGATCCGGGTCACTGGTCGACGGAGCTCAAGCGCATCAGCGCCGCAGATCTTGCTAGCTTCAACGCCGGGGACCTGACCGTGAGCGTCGCAGCATCCGCCGCCCCGCAAGGCGCGCTGCGCGGGCAGATCGAGCCCGAGGCGTCCGCGAGCGCCGACTGAGGCAAGCTCCCCTCTCGCCGGCCCGTGTGCCATGCGCCGGGCCGGCGTTTCTTTCTGGCGGCCGTGTCACCACGGTGTACGGGTCCGCCGTCGCGCGCGGAGCGCCGTGCGAATCTCCGCTCGAGTGAAGGGAACCTGCACTCAGGAGACCTCCCTCCGTTTTCAACTCACGGCTTCTTGGGTTGCTCAGATGCGTGCGCATCCTTCGCGGGTGCGGCAACGGCAGCAACGCTCTTTTTCGAACGTCAGGAGACGGGCCAGGGGCGTCCTTCGTCCATGCGGATTGGCCTCCCGATAGCGGTCGTTCCGCGCCGCAGATTTGCCAACTCCCAGGGCATCCGCGACGATGCCACCAAAGTAGTGGGGGCACCGGAAATGGCCGAAGGCGGCGGCGAGGAAAGGGCGAGCAGTAGTACGCCTCCGGTCTTCATTAGCTATGCCTCGCAGGACGCGACCGTTGCGGAAGCCATTGTCGAGGCTCTGGAGCGCCAGGGACTCAAATGCTGGATCGCGCCGCGGGATGTAACCGCGGGCGCCCCTTATGCCGGCCAGATCATCCACGCGATTGATGCCGCCAAGGCCAGCGTGTTGATTTTGTCGGGAAATGCGGCAGCCTCGCCTCATGTTTTACGAGAAGTGGAGCGGACGGCTTCGAAGCGACATTCGATTGTGGCGCTGCGGATCGACCAGGCACCGTTACCCGCCGACTTCGAGTATTTCCTGAACTCGTCGCACTGGCTGGACACGAGCAGCATCGACATCGGGCGCACGCTCCCCAAGCTCGTTGCGGCCGTACACGTCGCCCTACAGGCCCCAGCCGTGTTGCCCGAAGTCGCTCCTGCCGCGCCTGCTCATGCAACCACGGTGCCGACGCGTTCGCCAAATCGGGCCGCGATCGTCATTGCGTCGGTGATCGGATTGGGCCTGGCGGTATTTGCGGCGGACCGCCTGTGGTTATCCAGCCGTCGAGCTGCGGCGACGCCGGCACCGACCCCGGCTGTGTCAGCCCCTGCCCTTATGGCACCCACGATTCCGGAGAAGTCCGTTGCGGTCCTGCCGTTCCTCGACATGAGCGAGAAAAAGGACCAGGAGTATTTCTCCGACGGGCTGTCGGAGGAACTCATCGATATGCTGACGAAGATTCCCGACCTACGGGTGCCAGCGCGAACTTCGTCGTTCTACTTCAAAGGCAAGCAAGCGACCATTGCCGATATCGCCAAGGCGCTTGGCGTTGCGCACGTCCTGGAAGGTAGTGTGCGCAAGTCCGGCAGCACCCTGCGCATCACCGCGCAGCTGGTTCGGGTCGACAACGGCTATGACGTCTGGTCGGAGACCTACGATCGCAAGCTGGATGACATCTTCAAGATTCAGGATGAGATCGCAGGCGCGGTTGTAACAGCGCTGAGAGTTCACTTGTTGCCGACGCAGCCGGCCGCCTCGCACCGCACCTTGAGCACGGAGGCCTACAACCAGTTGCTGCTCGGGCGGCAGTTTTTCAACCGCGGGACCCCGGACGATCGTCGGCGCGCCGCCGCGGCGTACAGCAAGGCGATCGCTCTCGATCCCAACTACGCGGCGGCCTATGCCGGCCTTGCTTATGCGGAGGCCTATGTCTTTGACTCGACCGGTGATGTAGCGGCGATGCAGCGGGCGGGAGCGGCGGCGGAAAGGGCCGTGGCGCTGGCTTCCGAGCAGGCCGATGGTTACGCAGCACGCGGTTTTGTGCGTTCTGTTTTCAGCTGGGACTGGGCTGGCGCGCAGTCGGATTTTGCGAAAGCGCTGGCACTCGATCCGGCCGACAGTACCGTGCAGCGCCGTTTCGGCAGTCTGCTGGCAAGCCTCGGCCGGCTGCCGCAGGCGGTTGCGTCGCTCAGGAAAGCCACCGCGCTCGATCCTTTGTCGAACCCGGCGTGGGAGCATTTGGGCCGCTACCTGATGTTCAGCCGGGACTTCGCCGGCGCCCACGAGGCGCTACACCGGGCGCTTGAGATTCAACCGGAATCGCCCTACGGGCTGAACGATCTCGGCGAACTGTTGTTGCTCGAGGGAAACGCGGCGGAAGCATTGGCCACGTTCCGCAAGATCGTCAACTCAGAAGGTCGGCTGCCCGGTATCGCGATGGCTGAGCACACCGTCGGTCGCGCGAAGGAATCGCAGCAGGCCCTCGACGAGTTGATCGCGAAGTACGCGCGCGAATCAGCCTTCCAGATCGCAGAGTCCTATGCTTGGCGCGGCGAGAAGGACAGGGCGTTCGAGTGGCTGGAGCGCGCGTATCAGCAGCGCGATGGTGGACTGGCCGAAATCAAAGGCGACCCGCCACTTGCGAGTTTGCGCGCCGATCGGCGCTACAAGGCGCTCTTGCACAAGATGAACCTGCCGGAGTAACCGCGTCGCCATCACCAAAGTGAGATACCGGAGACAAGACGCCGCTCGTGTGCGTGGGCACGAGATGTCCCGGTTCAACGCGAACTCCTTACCGTGGCCCGGCTGGTGACTCGCTGGTGACTCAACCACGCACTAGCTGATGGGCATCGCAACTAAGGCTTTGATTTATTGGCGCGCTTGAAACAAGGAACCTTGGCTACGGGCGCTATCGAGATGTCTCGAAGTAAGCTATGTGTAAGGCGTTGACTCGGAGTATCCGGAATGGCCAAAGACATCGAGCAGGAGCTTGACGCCATCTTCACCCACCACAAGGCCCGCGTGGCGCAGGCCCGCAATGAAGCAGCCGGCAAGACCGCGGCCGAGGAGAATTTCAGTAAGGCCGCCACAGTTTGCTTAGCCAGTGTGATTGCGCCTGTCTTTCAGCAGATGGCCCAAGCACTCAACGAGCGAGGTGTGGCGGCGAGAGTACAAACTGACGGAAGCGATGCGCGCATTGATATCCCCGTCAGCAAACACGCGCGCCTTGGCCATGGTTTCGGGGGTTACCCGTACCTCCGGGCCAGGCCAGATCGCCAGACTCGGCGGATCCACTTTGAGCGAAATACCTCTGACAGTCGTGGCGGTAGCGCGGTAGGCGACTACATGATCGCAGAAGTCAATACGGAGTTGGTCAGGGCCATGGTGATGGATTTGGTTCGAGCATTGTACGGGCCTTGTTAGCTGGATCCGTGTTCGCAGATCGTTTTCGGCTGCCCGAAGCGGCCGATCGCGACAGGCAGAAGTGGGGTCAACAGCGGCCGCTCAGGTAGCGTGGCCCCGCTCAGGCGGAAATGGTCTGCCGCCATCTGGGGCATCTGCCCAATAAGACCCTTTAGCGGTCCTGGTAGACGGACTTCTTCAGCCGCCAGCGCTTGTGCGACCACGGCCAGTCGGGGGGCGAGGCGCGGATCTGCTCCTCGACCAGCTGCGCGTAGCGCTCGGTGAGCGCGCCGGGTGTGGGGCCGGGGGCGCGCAGCGGCAGAAACTCCATCTCGTAGTAGCCGCGCGCACGGCGGCGCATGGCGATGAAGAACACCGGAAAGCGCGTCACCCGCGCGAGCTCCTCGGGGCCCATGTAGAAGGCGGTGTCGCGGTTCAGGAACCGCGTCCAGTACTTGCGCTCCGCCTTGGTCGGCTCCTGGTCGGCGACCATCGCCACCGCGCGCACCACGCCGTGGCGCTTGAGGATATCGGGCAACAGCTCCTGCGCCGGCACCAGGCGGCTACCGAAGCGGGTGCGGAGCTTGCGCATCTCTCGCTCGGCCCAGTCGTTCACCAGCGGCTTGTAGGCCGCATCGAGCGGGAAGCCAAGCTCGAGTGACAGGGCGAGGAGCATCCACTCCCAGTTGCACTGGTGGGCGGCGATGAGCAGCACCGACTGGCCGCGCGCCAGCAACGCCTGCGGCTCCTCGAGATTGACTATCGCGACGCGCCGGCGGAACTCCGCGGGAGCGAGCGAGGCGGCCTTGACGATCTCCGCGAGCATCTGCGCGAAGCCGCGGTAGTAACGGCGCCGCAGCGCCTTGAGCTGCGACGCGCTGAGCTCGGGAAAGGCCTTGGCAAGGCTGCCCTCGATGAGCGCGACGCGGTACGGCACCACGCGAAACGCCAGCCAGCTTGCGGCGCCCGTGATCCCGTAGAGCACCGTGAGCGGCAGCCGCGACAGGGTGCGCACCCACCACGCCGGCCGGCCGACGGTGCTGGGCGTAGCGGCGGCGGGCAGGGCTGTCTCGGGCGCGGCCTCGCTCGGCATGCGCCGTCAGGCGGCGGCCCGCGGGCGCGACGGTGTCGGGTCCGGGTGCGGCTGCGGTACCAGTACGCGCCCGATGCGGGGCGCGAGCCAGCGCTCGATGTCATCGATCAGCGTGAAGGCGGCCGGCACCACCACCAACGTCAGCCCTGTGGAGGTGATCAGGCCGCCGATCACGGCGATCGCCATGGGCGCGCGGAACTCCTTGTCGCCGCCCAATCCGAGCGCGACCGGCAGCATGCCGGCCACCATGGCGACGGTCGTCATGACGATCGGCCGGGCGCGCTTGTGACCGGCCTCGACTATGGCGGTGAGGCGATCCTTGCCCGCGCGCATCTCCTCGATCGCAAAATCGACCAGCAGGATCGAGTTCTTTGCCACGATGCCCATCAACATCAGGAACCCGATCATAACCGCGAGCGACAGCGAGTTGCCGGTGATGGCGAGGGCGATCACGGCGCCGCCGATCGACAGCGGCAGCGCCGACAGGATCGTGATCGGCTGCAGCACGCGCGCGAACAGCAGCACCAGCACCGCGAACACCATCAGTACGCCCGTAATCATGGCCAGCAGGAAGTTGGTGAACAGCTCGTTCATGTACTTGGCGTCGCCCTGGTCGACGCGGCGCACGCCGCGCGGCAGGTGCGAGAGCGTGGGCAACGCGTCGATCTTGCTCTGGGCGGTGCCGGTGGTAGCGCCATTGTTGAGATCCGCCTCGACCATCAGGCGGCGGCTCTGGTTATAGCGGCGCACGCGCGTCGGCCCCTGCCCGAAGGTGATGTCGGCCACTGCCTTGAGTGGCACGCTGCCGCCGCCGGCGGTCGGTACGGGCAGGTTCTCGATCGTCGAGAGGTCCTTGCGGGTGTTCTCCAGCAGACTCACCCGGATCGGGATCTGGCGGTCGGAGAGGGAGAACTTGGCGCTGTTCTGGTCGAGATCGCCGATGGTCGCGATGCGGATCGTATCGCTGATGCTCTCCACCGTGACACCGAGCTGCGAGGCGAGGTCGAGGTGCGGGTGGACCTGGATCTCCGGACTCGGCAGATCGTTGTCGATGCGTGCGTTGCGCACCACCGAGAGGCCGCGCATCTCGTCGACCACCTTGTGGGCCGTCGCATAGGTGAGCTGCGGGTCATCGCCGGTGATATAGAAGACGATGTCGCTGCCGCCGTTGCCGCGGTAGAAATGTACCTGCGCGTCGGGGATCACGCTCAGGAGCTTGAGCACCCGGTCCTCGAACTCACGCTGCGTGACGTGGCGCTGCTTGGCGGGCACCAGCGCGATGTCGAGCTCGGCGCTGCGGATGCCCTCGTCGTTGTTGCCGATCGACTCGACCACGTCGGCGACCTCGGGCTGGCGGGCGATGATGCGGTAAGCGGCCGCCGCTGCAGCGGAGGTGTCCTCGAGCTGCACCCCCGGCGCCAGCTCGATGTGCAGAAACGAGGCGCCCAGGTCGTCTTCCGGCACGAAGGACTTCGGGATCAACCCGAGTCCCACGATCGACAAGATGAAGAACGCGGTGCCCGCGGCGACCGTCTTCCAGCGATGCAGCGCGCACCAGCTGAGCAGGCGCAGATACCAGCGCATCACCGGGCCGTCGGTGTGGTGCGGCATGGAGTCCGAGCTCAGCGTGTAGGCGGCGATCACGGGGGTGATGAGCCGTGCCACCAGCAGCGAGAAGAACACCGCCGCCGCGACCGTGAGGCCGAACTGGATGAAGTACTGGCCGGTGATGCCGCCCATGAAGCTGACGGGCAGGAACACCGCGATGATGGTCGAGGAGGTCGCCACCACCGCGAGCCCGATCTGATCGGCGGCATCGAGTGCCGCCTGGAAGGCGCTCTTGCCCATGCGTATGTGGCGCACGATGTTCTCGATCTCGACGATCGCATCGTCGACCAGCACGCCTGCGACCAGCGACAGCGCCAGCAGGCTGATCGAGTTCAGCGTGAAGCCCATCCAGCTCATGAACGCGAAGGTCGGGATGGCAGACAGCGGGATGGCCAGCGCCGAGATCGCCGTGGCGCGCAGGTCACGCAGGAACAGCCACACGACCAGCACCGCGAGCAGCGAGCCTTCGATGAAGGCGCTGAGCGCTGAATGGTAGGTCTCCTTGGTGTAGTCGACGGTGGTGAAGATCTGGGTCAGCTTCACCTCGGGATCTTCCTTGGCGATCTTGGCGAGCTCCGCCTGCACACCGTCGTAGACGGCGACGTCGGAGGAGCCCTTGGTCTTGACCACGCCGAAGGTGGTGGCCGGACGCCCGTTGAGGCGCGCGAGGCTGCGGATCTCGCCGACGCCGTCGCGCACCTCGGCGAGGTCCGAGAGCCGGGCGAAGCGCCCGCCGGGCAGCATGATCTGGGTGTCACCGAGGGCGGCCGCGGTGCGGGCGCCGCCGAGCACGCGGATCGCCTGCTCGCCGCCGGCGAGCTGCGCGCGGCCGCCGGTCGAGTCGAGGTTGAGGTTGCGCAGCTGCTCGTTCACCTGCACCGCGGTGATGCCGAGCGCCTGCATGCGCGCCGGATCGAGCTCGACGCGGATCTCGCGGTTGACGCCGCCGCCGCGGTTCACCTGCGCGACGCCCGGCACACCGAGCAGCCGCTTGGTGATCGTGTTATCGACGAACCAGGAGACCTGCTCCTCGGTGAGCACGGTCGAGCTGACGGCGAAATACACGATCGAGTTGCCGTCGGCGTCGACGCGCTGCACCACCGGCTCGAGGATCGATTGCGGCAGCTGCGAGCGGACCTTGGATACGGCGTCGCGCACGTCGGCGACCGCGCGGTCGATCGGCGTACCGATGTTGAACTGAATCGAGATGTTGGCCTGACCCTCCGGGGCCCAGGAGGTGATGTTGTCGATGTTGCCGATGCCGGCGACCGCGCCTTCGACTTTCTGGATGACCTGGGTCTCGAGCTCCTGCGGCGAGGCCCCCGGCTGAGCAATGATGACGTTCACCACCGGAAAGGTGATGTCAGGATCCAGTGTGACCGGCAGCCGCATGAACGCCGCGATGCCCAGAAAGAACAGCACCACGAACAGCATCACCGGCGGCAGCGGATGCCGGATCGCCCAGGCGGAAATGTTTTTCATGGCGGAGGTGCCTGCGGGTCCGCGGCGGTGGTCTTCACCGACTCGCCTTCGCGCAGGAAGCCGCCTGCGCTTTTAACGACCTGCTCATTGCCCTTCAGTCCCGAGCCGATCACGACGCCGTCGTCGGACGTGTCGGCGACCGTCACCGGGTGTCGCGTGGCATGCCCTGCGGCGTCGACCGTGATCACGTAGCTGCCGTCGGCGTCGGCGAATACGGCTGTCTTGGGCAGAACCGGACGCCGTGCCTTGGCTATGGTTACTTCGGCCCGCGCGAACGCGCCGGGACGCAGGGCCGGATCGGGCTGCAGCTGGATGCGAATGTCGCCCAGGCGGGTCTGCGGGTCGATGATGGCGCCGAGCAGGCGCACCTTGCCCGCGAACGGGCGTGACAGTCCGGTCAGGTACACGGTCGCCGGCTGCCCGACCTGCACCTGCGCCAGATCCTGTTCGGCGATCTGGCCGCGCATCTCGACCTCGCCGCCGCTCGCGACGCGGAACAGCGCGTCACCGCCCGGGCCTGCGATCTGGCCCACCTCGGCGTGTCGGGTGAGCACGGTGCCGGCGAATGGCGCGACGATCCGCGTGCGGTTGAGCCGCGCCTGCGCCTCGGCGAGCTGTGCGGCCGCCACTTTGACGCTGGCCGCATCCGTCACCGCCGTCGCGCGCCGCTTCTCGATGTCCTCTGCCGACAGGGCGCCGGCGGCCTCGACTCCGAGCGCGCGCTTGTACTCGGCGGCCGAGAGCGCGGCCTGCGCCTGCGCCTGCTCGAGAGAGGCGGCGAGGCGGTTGACCTGGGGGACCAGCACGGAATCGTCGAGTCTGGCGAGCACCTGTCCTTTCTGGACGCGATCGCCCGCCTCGGCATACACGGCCACAACGCGCGCCGTGTCGCCTTCGTTGGCGATTGGCATGTCGTAACGGGCCGCGACTGCCCCGGTAAAGCTCACGCTTGCCGTGACTTCCTTCACGACCGGCGTCATGACCGTCACGAGCGGAACCTCCTCCTGGTGCATGAGGGGCGTCACGTGAGGCTTACGGCCCATCAGCATGAAGGACGCCGAGGCGAGCAGGAGTGCCCCCAGCACCACGCCGGCGGGCAACAGCCACTTGCGCGCGAGGTCGGACTTGACCGGTGCCGGCACGTCGGCCGCGGGCTTGTCCATCGATGGACGCTCGCGCCCGATCCAGGCGATCGGCTCGTGCTCGTCGGGGCTGCTCAAATGTTCCGGGTTCGTGCCCACGGAGCTTCCTTATGACAATGGGCCAAAGACCTGCGCCGCTAGACTTTAGAACCAGCCTGTTGCGTCGGAGTTTAACCACCCGCGCAGGTATTTCTGTCCCGGACGCGCCGAAGGGACGCGGCAGGGCGACGGGCCGAGCCCGTCTCGCACACCGTTGCCCGCAGTGGGTTCCCGGAGCGCACCGCGGCTGCGAAGTGGTGCCGGGAATAGGATTCGAACCTACGACCCGCGCATTACGAATGCGCTGCTCTACCAGCTGAGCTATCCCGGCCCCCAGGGAACCGCAATCCTACGGCAAACCGATAATTCTACTGCTTTTTACGCAGCCGAATCACGAGATCGATCCCCGCCACCTCGGTGCCCTCCGGCGGGGCGGGCAGACGGCTGAACTCGACCTCAGGCACCGGAACATCGATCAGGGCCCCGGACACGAGATCGTGGAAGTGGTAGTGGGGATCGACGTTGGAGTCGAACCACGCGCGCGCACCATCGACCGACAGCTGGCGGATCAGCCCATGAGCTGCGAACAGGTTGAGCGTGTTATAGACCGTCGCCTTGGAGACCCGCGCTCCGCTGCCGCGCAGGTTCGCCAGGATCTGCTCGGCCGAGAGGTGCTGCGGAGCCGACAGCAGCACGGTCGCGATCTTCACACGCTGCGCCGTGGGGCGAATGCCGCAGGCGGAGAGCCGACTCTCACAGCGATTCGGCCCGGCGGATTGGGCTTCAGGATTCATTGGCCGCGCATTATAGGCGTAATGCCCTGCAGGTCAAAAAGATTTGCTTAGATATCATGGCGTTGGGTACTAGCCATCAGGCGGCAGCGAGCTTCGACTCCAGATGCGCGGCGAGCTCCGCGATCGTCGGGAAATCGAATAGCTCGGTGAGGTCGATCTGGCCCGGGTAGAGCCGGTCGATCTGCTCGTGGATCTCGATGAGCTTCAGCGAGCTCGCGCCGACCTCGAACAGGTTGTCGTGGATATCGACCCGCTTGCCCTCGAGCGCCGCATCGCAGATGGACCTCAGCTGCTCCTCGAGGGCGCTGCGCGCCTTGTCCTCAGGTCCGCGCTGCGCGCTGCGCAGCGCGCGCAGCTCAGCGAGCTCGGCATCGAACTCCCCATCGGCGAAGCTCTCCTCGAGGAGGTGGCGCTGGATCTTGCCGCTGGTCGTCTTGGGGATGCGCTTCACCGGTACGACCTCGGCGACCTCGAGCCCGGTCTGCTCGTTGATGAGACCTGCGACCTGGATTGCCAGGGGCAGAAAATCCGCGACCGTCCCCCGGTGCAGCACGAACACGATCAGCTCCTCGATCTGTGCCCCCGCGCGGCGCACGCCGGCGGCCACCACCTTGCCGAGCTCGAGTCCCGGGGTGCGCTGCGCGATCGCCTCGAGGTCGTGCGGGTAGTAGTTCTGGCCGTTGACGAAGATGATCTCCTTGGCGCGCCCGCAGATGTAGAGCTCCCCGTCGTGCATGAGCCCGAGGTCTCCGGTGCGCAGCCAGCCGTCGGCGGTGAAGGCGGCGGCATTCGCCGCCGCGTCCTCGTAGTAGCCGCCGGTCACGTTCTCCCCCGTCATGTGCACGTGGCCGACGCGATCCTCGGGGAGCTCACGATCGTCGACGCCCGCGATGCGCACGCGGCAGTAGGGGATCGCCCGGCCTTCGCTCAGTAGCGCGAGCGCGTGCGGGTCGGAGGCGGCGACCGGCTCCACCGGATCGCCCGGGTTCATGCGATGGCGGTTCAGGGTGAGGGTCTTAAGCGGCGCGCCGACCGTCGGGAAGCTCACCGCGAGTGAGGCCTCGGCGAGGCCATACACCGGGTACATGGCATTGCGATCGAGGTGCGCCGGCGCCATGCGCGTCAGGAACTCATCGCACAGCTCGACCGAGATCGGCTCGGCGCCGTTGAAGATGAGGCGCACCGCGGACAGATCGAGGCCCTCCACGCCACGCTCGCCGAGCACCTTGAGGTAGTGCCGATAGCCGAAGTTCGGTGAGCACAGGATCGTCGCCCTGAGCTTCGAGGCGAGCTGCAGCCACAGCAGCGGCCGGCGGATGAAGAGCTCGGTCGGCATCAGGTGCGAGTGCACGCGGCTGGCGAACATGATGAGGTGAAAGCCGATCAGTCCCATGTCGTGGGTGAGCGGCATCCACGAGAGGCTGACGTCGTCCTCGTTGAAGCCGCCGATCTGGCGCGAGCCACGCCAGTTGGCGAGGATGTTGGCGTGCGTCAGCACCACACCCTTTGGCTCACTCGTCGAGCCCGAGGAGAACTGGATGAAGGCGACGTCCGAGGCTTGCGCACGCTGGATGTCGCCGGCGCGCGAGATGTCGTCCAGGTCGTCGATCAGGAAGGTACGCCCGCGCAGGCTCTCGAACACCTGTGTCTCGCCGGCAGTCGCAGCGAAGGTGCCGATGCGCTCGAGCGAGCGCCGTTCGGTGTACAGATACGGCGCGCCGAGGCGGCGCGCGATTCGCAGCAGCTTGTGGCGGTGCTCAGCGCTGATGCCGAGCGCCACCGGCACGGGGATCAGGCCGCCGAGGATCGCCGCCCAGAACACGTCGATGAACTGCTCGTTGTCGGCGAGAAACAGGATCAGCTTGTCGCCGCGGCGGGCGCCGAGGCGCTGCAGGTGGTAGAGGATGCCGAGCGCGCGCTCGTAGAGCTCCGCGCTCGAGACGCTGCGCGCCTCGTTCTCGCCTTCGACATAGGTGATGCTGCGCGGGAACGAACGGTTCCCCTCGAGCACTTCGGTCAAGGTCGTTGCGGTGAGCATCAGCGGCGTTCCAGCCTCATGTGCAGCGGATGACGGGTGCGCAGATTGATCTGTGCCTCGAGCTCGAGCGGCTTGTCGGGCACGTACACCAGACGATAGCGGCGCGCCACCTTGTAGAGGTGCATGAGCATCTCATAGAGCGCGAATGTCTCGCCGATGCAGTGGCGCGGTCCGGCCGCAAACGGCATGTAGGCGAAGCGCGGCCGCTCGGCCTCGTGCTCGGGCGCGAAGCGCTCAGGTACGAACCGCTCCGGATCCTTCCAGTAGCGCGGATGCCGGTGCAGCAGATAAAGCGGCAGCAGCACGTTGGTGCCGGCTGGCACCACGAAGCCGCCGAGCACATCGGCCGCCAGCGTGCGGCGCGACAGCAGCCAGCCCGGCGGATAGAGCCGCAGCGCCTCGTTCACCACCTGGGAGGTGAAGACGAGCTCCTCCATCTGCGCGAGGCTGGGCGCCGCCATCTCGGGTGCGGCGTCGAGCTCGGCGTGCAGGCGCGCCTCGGCCTCGCGGTGCTGCGACAGCAGGTACCAGGTCCAGTTGAGTCCGCTCGCCGTGGTCTCATGTCCCGCCACGATGAGCGTCATGATCTCGTCGATGAGCTCGCGCTCGGCCATCGGCGCCCCGGTCTCCTTGTCGCGCGCCGCCATCAGCATCGCCACGTAGTCGAAATGCTCCTCGGGCTCGGCGCGGCGCCGCGCGAGCAACTGCGCCACGAGCTTGGTGAGCGAGCGGAACTTGTAGGCGAACTGCAGATCGCGGCTCTGCTCCTTGGTGATCACCTCGAAGGGGTTGCCACCGAGCTGCTCGGCGAGGCGATCGAGGTCGCGGCCGAAGATCGAGCGCAGCACGATCTCGAGGGTGAGCTCGCTCATGTCATCGGTGAGATTGAGCGGCTCACCGCGCGCGGCCAGCTGCTCCCAGCGCTCGAGATGCCGCTCGTTGGCGGCGGCGATGAGCTCGGCAAACCCAGTGATGACGCGGCGGTGAAACAGCGGCTGCATCATGTAGCGCTGGCGTGTCCACAGCTCGCCTTCGCTGGTCATGATGCCCTTGCCGAGCAGGATCCGGACGCGATCGAGCCCCACGCCCTTGGTGTAGTTGCGGTGGTTGCCGACCAGCACCCGCTTCACGTCGTCCGGGTGATGGATGACATAGGTATAAGATCGGCGTGCAGGAACGAACACCCGATAAGTGTCTCCATGGCGGGCAAACAACTCGGTCATGCGCTCCAGGGAGTCATCCGTGGAGCCGACGTCGAATTGCAGCTCAGCCTCTGGAGGCAGGGTGTTCGAGGATGCGGCGGCCGTCATGCAAGCTGTTGAAAGCCAAACTTTAATCTTATATCACTCCGACCTGCGTGGTGAGTGGCCGCAGGAGGCGGCTCAGTCGCTCGCCCGCTCACTGCCGTATGCGAAGCGTCTCGAGGTAACGGCTCGCGGCGAGCGCGCGGCGGCAACTCTCGCCGGCATCGCGCTCGCGCTGCACGCGCTTTCCGAGCTCCACGGCCGCAGCGTCGCCGCCGCCGAGCTCGCTTTTCCCGACGGCGGCAAGCCGCGTCTCGCCCGCGCGCCAGCCGCGCCGGGGGCGGGCGCCGACTTCAGCATCGCGCACTCCGGCCACTGGGTGGGGTGCGCTGCGGTGGCCCGCGGACTGGTCGGCTTCGACGTCGAACTGGGGGGCGAGGCGCGGCGCGATGATTGGGCGGCGCGCGAGGCGGCGCTCAAGGCGTGCGGCCTCGGGATCAGCGCGGCGCGCGAGGTCGAGCTGCGCGACGGCCGCGCCGTGTGTCGCGGCGTGAGCCTGCATCCGCGTCCGCTCGCGCTGTTCGCGGGCGCGGCGGCGTGCGTCATGACGAGCGCGCCCGTGACGCGGGTTACCGCGCGCGCGCTCGCCCTCGGGGAGCTGTTCGCGGCATGAGCGACGGCGACGACGGCCCGCTGCGCAACACGCTGTATCGCACGGCGACGCGCTCCGGGCGGCGTATGACGCGCTCGCGGCGCGCGCTGTATGCGCTCGCCGCGCCGCTCGGCGCGGGCCTCATCCGCCTCTTCTGGCGCACCTGTCGCGTGGTACGCGTTGCCGGCACGGAGCATCTCGAGGCGGCGCTCGCGCGTGCGCCGTCGCTCATTCCGTGCTACTGGCACCAGCACCAGCTGTACTGCGGCAAGTTCCTGCTCGAGCAGCGCGCCCGCGGCCTCAATCCCGGCTGGCTCATCAGCCCGTCGGTCGACGGCGAGCTGGGCGCGATGCTGGTGCGCCGCTTCGGCGGCGCCGTGATCCGCGGCTCCTCGACGCACACCGGCGCGCGGGCGCTGCGCGACTACTACCAGGCGCTGACGCGCGATGCGGTCTCGCCGGTGCTCACGCCCGACGGTCCGCGCGGCCCGCGTTTCAAGTTCAAGCCGGGCGCGCTGCTGCTCGCGCAGATGTCGCAGCGTCCGATTCTGCCGATGGCGTACGCCGCCTCGCGCGCCTGGCTCGTCAAGTGGGACAAGTTCGTCATCCCGGTGCCGTTTGTGGCGCGCATCGCGATCGCCATCGGCGCGCCGCGCTACGTACCGCGCGTCATCGGCGCCGCCGGCCTCGAGGCATTGCAGGGCGAGATGGAGCGCGAGCTCGAGCAGCTGTACGGCACCGCGCGCGAGGCGCTCACGGCAAGCCGATGAGCTGGTTCGACCGTACGCAGCTCCCCGGCCCCGCGCCTGTGCCCCGCACGGCGCGCGCCGCGGAGCTGCCACCACTCGTCATGCGCTGCGGTGCGTTTGGCGACATGGTGCTGCTCACGGTGCTCCTCGAGCAGCTGCTCGCGCGTTTCAGGCGTCCGGCGGACGTAATCGCCTCGGGCCCCTGGTCCGCGCCGCTGCTCGCGGGGCATCCGGCGGTGGGGAGGATTTTCGTGCTGCGCAGCCGCCGCACGCCGTACCGGCTGAGCCGCTCCCAGCAGCAGCTCGTCAAGTGGCTGAAGGCGCGCGGCGCCGGCCCGACATGGTTCTGCGACCGCGGCGAGGGGCGCGAGCTCCTCACGCGGGGAGGCATTCCGGATGACTACATCTGCGACTCGAGCGCCTATCCATTCCTTAGCGGAGAGAATTTCGCCGACCGCTACCTGCGCCTCGGTAGCTTAAGTCCGGCAGCCTTCACGGGACTGCTGCCACCGCCGGTCGGTGGTGTGGCGCGTGCCGCGCATCTTGTGGTGGCACCCGAGGCGCGCTCGGCGCTCGACCACTGGCTCGAAAGGCGCGGGCTCGGTGGCCGCGCCTTCATGGTGTTCCATCCCGGGAGCCGGCACGTGGCACGGCGGCGCCTGCGATCGCACGCGGGTACTGCGAAGTACTGGCCGGAGGAGCGCTGGGCGCAGGTGGTACGCGCCGTGCGCGCCCACCGCCCGGCGGATGCGATCATCTTCTCGGGCACCCGCGCCGAGAGCTCGCTCATCGGCACGGTGTTGCGCCTGGCGGGCGTTGCCGATGCCGTGAATGCCGCCGATGACCTGCCCGTGACCCGGCTGCTCGCGCTGCTGCAGCGGGCCGCGAGCCTCATCGCCGTTGATACCGGGCCGGCACACGCGGCAGCAGCGCTCGGTTGTCCGACGGTGGCGCTCTTCGGACACATCGATCCCTGGCTGTACCGGCCCGGCGGGGCAACCACGCCTGCGGCTACGCTTACGGGTACGGTCGAGGGCCAGCCGAATATCCTCGGGATCGAACCCGAGCAGGTGATCGAGGCCTGGCTCGCCCTGACGCGCGAGGCGCCGCGCGCCGCGGGATCAGTTGGCTGAGATTCTGTTAAGTCCGGGGAGCGGGAACCTGTTCTTCAACAGGAGGTTACCTTGTAATCCTGCTTCAGTGTGCGAGAATCCGACGTAACTCCAAGAAAGCGGCAGTGAATCACCAACTCCGTGACTTAGTAACGAGTCGGGAGAGTGCGAGTTGATCTAGGCTGCGGCGGTTCGGGAATGGGAGGTCACGGATAAATGGCGATTCCGCCCCCGCCGGATAAGCCAGCGGACTTCACCGCGTCCGACATCCTTTCAACCGATGCCTGGATGGGCCGGTTGCCCAAGCCCGTTCTCGGCCTCGACGTCGCCTGCACCAAGATCGCGGTCGATTTCCAGAACATGAATCGCGACTCGCTCGAGGAGTGCATGCGGCGCAACCTCGAGCTGCTGCGCTCGGCGACCAATTGCGATTGTACTTTTCTCGCGGCGCTCCACCCCGATGAGCCCGTCATCCAGGACGTGCAGTTCGCACGCGGTGGCCTGGCGCAGTGCCGCCCCGAGGGGCTGGCGGGTGTGAAGCTCGAGGAGCTCCCCTGGATAAAGGGCCGGCTCGAGCACCTGCGTCTGTCTGAGTTGCGCGATACGAGCTCGCCGCGCCGCGAGCAGGCGGCCGAGGCGGCGAGGCTCGCTGACCTGCAGATCGGCTCGGCGCTGCTCGTCGCATTGCACGTCCAGGGCAAGCCCGCGGGTCTGCTCGGGCTCGCCCACAGCCTGCCGCGCGGCGCGTGGGATGTGAACCTGCAGCTGCTGATGAAGCTGATCGGCACCAGCCTCGCCACCGGACTCGAGCGCATCCGCACCGATGCGCGCCTCGCCAAGCTCGAGGAGCGCACCAACCTGTTCCAGGCCGCCGCCAACGACGGTCTGTGGGACTTCGACGTCGAGAACAACGAGGTCTATTTCTCGCCCCGCTGGAAGGCAATGCTCGGCTACGCCGACGCGGACATGCAGGGCTCGCCCGATTGGCGCAGCCTCGTGCACCCGGACGACCTGGCGCGCGTGCAGACTGCGATCCGCGACCACGTTGCCGGCAAGACCCCGATCTTTGAGAGCACCCACCGCATGCGCCACCGCAACGGTGAGTGGCGCTGGGTGATCAGCCGCGCCACCGCGCGGGTCGACAAGCACGGGCGGCTGCTGCGCCTGGTGGGAGTCGAGCTCGACATCACCGAGCGCAAGCTCTACGAAGAGGCGCTGTTCCGCGAGAAGGAGAGCGCGCAGATCACCCTGCAGTCGATCGGCGATGGCGTCATTACCACGGACGCGAATTCGACCATCGACTACATCAACCCGGTGGCCGAGGAGCTCACCGGCTGGCGGCTCGAGGACGCCATGGGGCGGCCGGTGGAGGAGATCTTCCGCGCCTTCCACGAGGAGACCTGCGAGCCGCTGGAGAACCCCCTCACGGTCTCGATCCGCCGCATCCGCCCGATCAAGTCGGTGCGACCGATGCTGCTGATCCGCCGCGATGGCAACGAGCTGTATGTCGAGAGCACCGCCGCGCCGATCCGCGACGGCGCCGGCCATGTCGCCGGCGGCGTGCTCGTGTTCCATGACGTCAGCGAGTCGCGCGAGCTCAACCGCCGCCTGTCCTACCACGCCAGCCACGACCTGCTCACCGGGCTCGTCAACCGCCGCGAGTTCGAGAGCCGCCTGGAGCGGGCGCTGAAGAGCGCCAAGGCGCGCGAGGCGTCCTACGCGCTCTGCCATCTCGACATCGACCAGTTCAAGATCGTCAACGACACCTGTGGCCACAGCGCCGGGGATGCGCTCCTCGGCCAGGTGGGCGCGCTCCTCAAATCCAAGGTGCGCTGGCGCGATACGCTCTCGAGGCTCGGCGGGGATGAGTTCGGCATACTGCTGGAGAGCTGCTCGCTCGATGAGGCGATGCGCACCGCCGAGACCCTGCGCGAGGGGGTACGCAACTTCCGCTTTACCTGGGAGGATCGGGTGTTCCGCCTCGGCGCCTCGATCGGCGTGGTGCCGATCACCGCCGAGAACGAGGATGTCGCCTCGGTCCTGTCGGCCGCCGGCAGCGCCTGTACGGCGGCCAAGGAAGGCGGCCGCAACCGCGTCCACAGCTTCGCCGAGAACGACATCGAGCTGATGCGGCGCCGCCGCGAGATGCAGTGGGCGGCGCGCATCAACGCGGCGCTTGAGGAAGGGCGCTTCGAGCTGTATCGCATGGCGATCCAGCCGCTGCAGCGCGCCGAGAGCGGCGCGCACTACGAGCTGCTGCTGCGCCTGAAGGACGAGACCGGACGCATCGTCGCGCCGAACGACTTCATCGCCGCGGCCGAGCGCTACGGCATCACCCCGGCGATCGACCGCTGGGTCATCGAGAACGCGTTTCGCTGGCTGGTATCCGAGGCCGACGAGCGGCAGAACCTGCACCAGTGCTCGATCAACCTCTCCGGCCAGAGCCTGGGAGATGACAAGTTCCTGCCGTTTGTCATCGAGCAACTGCGCCACAGCGGGCTCGATGCCTCCAAGATCTGCTTCGAGATCACCGAGACGGCCGCGGTGGCGAGCTTCTCGCAGGCCAACCGCTTCATCCAGGCGCTCAAGCAGCAGGGCTGCAAGTTCGCGCTCGATGATTTCGGCACCGGGCTGTCCTCGTTCGGCTACCTCAAGCACTTCCCGGTCGACTATCTCAAGATCGACGGCAGCTTCGTGCGTGAGATTCTGCGCGACCCGATCGACCGCGAGATGGTGCGCTCGATCAACGAGATCGGGCACCTGACCGGCAAGCTGACCATTGCCGAGTTCGCCGAGAACGCGGAGATCATCCAGATGCTCACCAGCCTCGGCGTCGATTACGCGCAGGGCTATGGCGTTGCGCAGCCGCAGCGGGTGCTCAAGTCCGCTGTCGCCTGAGACCCTCCGGACCCGACGTCCTGCCGGCCGGAAGCAGAGGGACGCGTGGTACTCCTCAAACGTCAATTTAGAAAGTGATCTAGCTCCCGGGCGCGTAGAAATAGTAGTCGGCCGTGTAGGGAATCCAGGTCTCGACGCTCTGTTGCCCCGCGCCGCACTTGTCCGCAGGCGGCGGCTGTCCGCCCTTGGTGTGGATCCGCTGGATGCTGGTGACGCGTGAGAGCACGCCGGTGCCGTCGTGGCTAACCGCCGTCAGCAGCAGCCACGGGACGGAGTCCGCATCGGGTGAGGCGGCCTTGGCGGTTGCCTTGGCGGTCACGGTGCTCCCGTCCATGTGCCGCCACGTGGGACCGGCGGAGTGATGGCCGATCACGGCGCCGCGGTCATCGCGCAGCTCCGCCTCCGGCGCCTTGAGAGTCCATTGCGACTTGCCATCGGCCCCGGCGCTGCACAGGTAGATCTGGGAGCCCGAGGCGTGCGCCACGAGCACCAGGTGCTCGCCGGCCGACGGCTGGATGGTATCCGGGACCTGGGGCCGGGACTGCGCGTGTGCCGTGGCGGCGCACGTGAGCAGCGCGGCGAGCGCGGCGCCGCGGCCGCAACATTCACTTAGATTCATTGATGCAGGCTCCTGACGCGCGGCGCGCGCGGGTCAGAAATCGTACGCCGCGCCAGCGTAAAAAGCCCGCCGTTCGGCAGGCTCGATGCTGCCGCCGAAGAGAAACACTCGCGAGTAATAGTTGCGATCGAACAGGTTGGACACCCCGGCGAGCAGCCGCAGGTGCTGCGCGATCGTGTAATCGGCCGCCAGGTCGATCACGGTATAGGAGGGAATCTGCGCAGGCGTGCCGGCGACCGGCGTGTCGCTGTCCTGGAAATACTGCGCGCCGACGGAGTCCAGTACCAGACTCAACTTGTAGATCTGGTCGCGGCGCAGCGTGACACCGGTCTTGAAGACGTAGTGGGGCGCGTAGGCCGGGGTCTTGCCGGTCTGGCCCGGGGTGATGCTGGCGGTGAAGGTCGCATCCAGCAGGCTCAGGTTCGCGAACACATCGAGATGCTCGGACGAGGCGAAGTCGGTGAGGCGCAGCAGGTCGTAGGAGGTCTCGGCCTCGAAGCCGCGGCTGCGGGTATCGCCGGTGTTGACGTCGATGGTCTCGGTCTGGCTGATGGCCTCCGATTCGATGCGGTTGCGCACGTTCACCTGGAAGAGGCTCGCGTCGTAGTAGAAGCCCGGCAGCGGCCAGCCATGCGCTCCGCCCTCGTAAGTCAGATAGTGCGTGGGGTCCGGGTTGTTGGTCGGGGAGAAGTTGCTGAACGGGCTCGCAATGTCGAGATAGCGCAACGGCCTGAATCCCTGCGATACGTTGAGGTAGGTCTCGTTGCCGACCCCGAAGTCGTTACCGATGCCGATGCCGAACAGCGGTATGCCCTTCCTGTAGGTGTCATCGACCAGCAGCGGGTGCGGAGCGACGTACTCATGCGTGGTGAGCTGCTCCTCCTCGTAACGACCGGAGAGAACCACGTGGAAGCGGTGCGGCAGCCGGAACACGTTCTCCGCGAACAGCGCGCCGTAGCGCGAGCCACGCTCGCTCCGATAGAAGGGCGTGCCCGACTCATCGTCGCGCGCCAGATACGGGTTGGTGCTCAGGTATTCGTCGTAGGGGCTGGTCGAGGCGTAGGCGGTATAGCCCACCGTCAGCGCGTTGCCCGTGCCCCAGCGCGCGAGCCAACGGCCATCGAGGCCGGTGTAATGGAAGCGCTGGCCGCTCAGCTGCGCGCTCACCGCAGTGACCCCCGCCGGATCGGTACCCGCGTAGGTGTCCGAGCGCGTGAGCAGATCCGTGTAGCCGGTCCAGAGGCGCTGGATGAAGGAGCTGTCCCGGCTGAAGTCATTCTGGTAGGTGAGCACGCCGGTGTAGCGGTCGGTCCATAGATGATCGGCGGGCGTAGTCGTCTGGCGGGCGTCGGCCTGGAACTGCGCGTAGGACATGAGTCCCGCGAGGCCGCTGTCGAGCGAGTAGGCGTGCAGATCGAAGGCCAGACTCTCATGCGCATCGAAGTGGTACCCGAGATGCACGTCGCCCGCGTTCAGCGTGTAGTCGCCGTTGCCCCGCTGCCCGTCCGACTCGCGGTGCGAGAAGTCCGCCAGGTAGTTCCAGTCGCCCGAGGTTCCGGACACACGGTTGAAGCTCGAGAAGAGTCCGTACTCGCCGCCCACCTGCTCGGTGGTGCCGCTGGCGGGGTGCTGCGGGTCAGGGGGGCGTGAGATGAAGTTGATGACCGGCTGGGGCTCAGGGCCGTACAGCAGCCCCGAGCCGCCACGGATCATCTGCACCGAGGCGAGGGTCTGGGGAACGGGCAGATTGTAGAGCGTCGGGTAGCCGATCCAGTCGAGCTCGAGCGGGATGCCGTCCTGCATCACGAGCACGTACTCGCTCTCCTGCGGGTTGCCGAGGCCGCGGTATGACAGGTTGAGTTGCGTGGGGTTCTGCTGCTCGGCGAGCACGACGCCGGGGAGCCGATCGAAGATCTCGCGTTGATTGTTATCGATGATGGTCGGCTGGGCGTCGAGCTCCACCATCGACGTCTTCTTTGTGACCGTGATCGTCGGTCCGTCGACCTCCGGAAGCGAATGCGCGTAGCGGGTGTCCTTGTTGTAGTTCCACGGACGGTCCGCCTCGATGACCACCTGCTGGCGCGACTTCTGCGGGCTGCTCCCGCTCTTCGACTGGTCGGACTGCTCCGCGGCGGTCTGGGATTGGTCGGTGGCATCGCCGGCGGTCTCCGCGGCCGCCTGCGACGGTACCGTGACGGATGTCAGGACGAGCGAAAGGCCTGCGATGAGGCGGGTGCGGATCATGGCAGCCGTTCCTGATTTTGGAAGCGAGACGATTTACATGCCACGGCCGGCTACTACCAGTGATAGGAGGCGCGGCCGGGGTGTCCTATCGCTGGTAGTAGCTCGGGCCACCGTGTATCAGGTGCGCCCGGGGGTGATCGTGACGCGCGATTCTTCGTGCAACGCCCGGTTCACAGCCGGCTGGGGCAGGGCGGGTTCACTCGGCGTGCTGGCGGCGGCGCTGCTCACACCGATGGTGGCGCTCGCCGACGATGCGAGCCCTGGCACGGCCCCCAGCACGGGCGGTAGCACGAGCGACAGCACCGCGCTGCAGGAGGTGCTGGTCACCGCGGAGCGACGCAGCGAGTCGATGCAGGAGATCGGCGTCGCGATCACCGCGGTCGGCGGCGAGGAGATGCAGTCGCTGCGTATCCAGCAACCGCTGGCCCTGTCGACGCTTTCCCCGAGCCTCTCGACCATGAACTCGCAGACCGACATCACGCCGCTGTTCCTGCTGCGCGGCATCGGGCTCGATGATTTCAACAACAACAACAGCAGCGGCGTCGGGACCTACCTCGATGGAGTGTTCGCGAGCTTCCCCGGGTTTTTGACCGGGGCGCTCTACGACGTGAACCGGATCGAGATCCTCAAGGGCCCGCAGGGGACCCTGTATGGCAAGAACACCGCGGGCGGCGCGATCAACATCATCTCCAACGGCCCAACCGACACCCCTCAGGGGTACGTCGATGTGGACCTGAGCCGCTGGTACACGACCGACATCACGGCGGCTGTCAGCGGTCCGCTGACCGATTCGATCAACGCGCGTCTGGCCGCCACCATGACCAGGCAGGGCGAGGGCTACCAGACGGACATCGATACCGGGCAGCACTTCGGCAAGCTCGATCGCGGCGGCGCGCGGGCGCTGTTCGACATCCGCTTCAGCGATACCGTGATGCTGCACCTCAACTTCCACGCGGTGTACGACGACTCGGTGCCGTCCGAGCCCTCGACCCCGAATGTCGAGGCGTTGATTGCGCCGCAGCCGTTCCCGACCGCCGGCCTGATGGACAGCCCGCCCGGCGGCACCTGGGTGCGCACCGGCGGCCTGCCGCTCTACAGGAACGAGATCGGTGGTGGAACGGTGGCGACGCTGAACGTCGACCTGCAGCCCTTCACGTTCACCTCGATCAGCGCCTACGATTACTTCTCGGATCACAGTCTCGACAACTACGACGGCTATCCGGCGGCCGATAACAACTGGACCAAGAACTTCCAGCAGTGGCAATGGAGTCAGGAATTTCGCCTCACCTCTCACAGCGGCGGCCCCGTGGAGTGGGTCATCGGCGCCGACTACTCACAGAACTGGTATCGCTGCCGCGACGCGCTCGACTGGACCTTCGTGTACGGACTCGCGGACTTCATGACCGACTCGGGCAAGGCGATCACCGCAGCCAACTTCATCCAGCGGCAGGATTCGGCGGGTTTGTACGCGCATGCCGAGACGCATCTGTCGAGCCGCTGGACGCTCGTGACCGGCGTGCGGTACTCGTACGATGAGGCATCCTTCAACGGCGTGACGCTCGACCCGACCGGCCTGCTGACCTTCGGGGCCAACGGCTTCACGGGTCCTATCGTCCCGAACACCGTGCTGGCCGCGCTCGATGAGTCGCGCACCAATCAGAACGTCTCCTATCGCCTCGGACTCGATTTCCATCCGACCGACAGGGTGCTGCTGTACGGAAGTGTCGCCACCGGCTACAAGGCGGGGATCTTCTACGGCCAGCCGGCGCAGGTTACGGTGGACTGGGGCTATGTGCTCCCGGAGCGCAATTTCACCACCGAGCTCGGCCTCAAGAGCCGCTTCCTTGGTGACTCGCTGCAGTTCAACGCCGCGGTGTTCGATTCGGTCATCCGGGACCGGCAATCGAGCCTGTCGCTATGGGCGGGCCCCGCCGGCACGCAGCCGCTCATCGCCGGACTCGGTAACGTGCCCGAGTCCCGCATCGACGGCATTGAAGACGAGATCGACTGGCATCCGCTGCACGGACTCCTGATCCACGTGGCGACCACCTGGCTGCACGCGCGGGTAACGCAGACTCTGACTAACGACAATGGTCTTGCGCTCTTCACCCCCGTGCCGATCGGCCAGATGCTCCCGGACGCCCCGAACTTCAGCGGTGGCTACGTCGTGCAGTACGAGCATCCGATCGCGGCCGGACTCACCATGTATGGCCAGCTCGACGATCATTACGTCGGCCACATGCATCCCTACCTCGGCGACCCGACCCTGATGGGGGACGGTCACAACCTCGGCGCGCGGCTCGGCATCCGGAATCCGGCGCGGCACTGGGACACGAGCCTCTGGGTCACGAACCTGACGGATACGCGGCCGCTCACCTATGCGTTCGCCGGCAGCGAAGGACAGCGGGTGTCGTTCTATCAGAAGCCGCGCTCGGTGGGCGTGAGCTTCATGTACAACTTCTGAGGGCGGATCACCGCGTCCCTCAGTGCGCGGCGCTCATCGGTATCACGGGCAACTCGACGAAGCTCAGCTTGCCGGGCGCGTGGTAGATCCGTTGCGTGGCGGCGTGGAAGTCAGCCGGCTTCGCATCCAGGATGTTCGGCACGAAGGTCTGCGGGTTGCGGTCGTAGAGTGGGAACCAGGACGACTGCACCTGCACCATGATGCGGTGACCCGCCAGGAAGACGTGATTCGTCGTCGGCAGGGCGAACCGATAAGTCAGCGGCACATTGGGATTGATCGGCTTCGCCGTCCCCAGGTCCTCACGGTAACGGCCGCGGAAGATGTCCATCGCCACGGCCAGCTGATAGCCGCCCAGCGGCTCGCCGGGCACCTCGTCCGGATACACATCGATCAGCTTCACCACCCAGTCGGCATCCGTGCCGGTGGTGGCGGCCACCAGATTGGCCAGCGGCTCGCCGGCGATTGCCAGCGGCTTCTCGAGCGGCGGCGTCACATAGGTGAGCACGTCGGTGCGCCCGGAGAACTCCCGCTGATCATCGACCAGCCAGTACTTCCAGGTGAACGGTGGGTCGTAACCGACCGGCAGGATGGGCCGCTGCCGATAGGGTACGGGCCGGGCGGGATCGGACACGTACTCATCGAAGGCCGTGCCGGCCGTCGGGGTCTGCCAGCCCAGCACGCGGTTGTCGCGCAGGTACAGCGGCGTTGGCTGCGGCGCGCAGCTGCCGCCACAGCCCGAGGGCCACTGCGGCAGCGCCTCCCAGACGTTCTCGCCGGTGCGGAACGCGTTGACGTGCGCGACCGCAGCTGCGGCGGGGGGCGCATCCTTGAGATAGCGGGCGAGGAACGGCGCGAGAATCCGCCGACGGAAATCCAGGCCGGTGTCGGCGTCAAAGCGGATCGCCGCGAGGGAGCTCCCGTCCTCGATCTCCTGACCGTGGAACCACGGCCCGATCACCAGGTAGAGGTTGTCGCGGTTGCGCGCTTGCGCGTACAGCGCCTTGTACACCGCCATCGCCCCGTAAATGTCCTCCTGGTCCCACAGGCCGCTCACCAGCATGGTCGGCACCGTGAGCGGCTCGCGGGCGAGCACGCGGTCCATCGCCTGCTCGCGCCAGAACTCGTCATAGGCCGGATGCGCGAGCACCTTGCGCCAGAAGCCGATCTGATCCATGCCGTGGCGGCGGGCGAGCTCGGCCGCGGAGCCGGCGGCCATGTACTCTTCGTAGTCATCGTAATGGCCCGTGTCCCAGTGCTCGTCGTTGGCACGAGTCGCCGTCTGCTCATAGATATAGGGCAGGTTCGGAAGGCGGAACGCGCCGTTGTGGAACCAGTCATCGCCCCGCCAGCCATCGACCATGGGATTCATAGGCACCGCGACCTTGAGCGCCGGATGGGGATGCACGAGCGGCGTCAGCGCGAGGAATCCGTCGTAGGAAATGCCGAGGATCCCGACCCGGCCGTTCGATTCGGCGACGTTCTTTACCAGCCAGTCGATCGTGTCGTAGGTGTCCGTCGATTCGTCCACCGGTGTCGGATTGAGCGGGCCGCGCATGGGGCGATTCATGACGTAGTCGCCTTCGCTCCCATACTTGCCGCGGATGTCCTGCACGACGCGGATGTAACCGCCCTCGATCAGGGTCTCGACGGCGTTGTCATAGCCCCACAGGCGCGCACCCAGGTGCAGGCTGTGATGCCTGGAGGTCATGTCCTTGGCGTCATAGGGAGTGCGGGTGAGCAGGATGCCGGCATGTTTCGCGCCATGCGGTACGAGAATGAAGGTGCGCAGCTTCACCCCGTCGCGCATCGGGATCATGACCTCACGCAGATCGAAGTCGGCATCGGTGGCGATACGCTCGAACTGCGCCGGGGTCTCACTCGGCAGTGCGGGGTACTGCGGCGCTGGCTGCGCCGCCAGCGGGCCGCTGCAGGTGAGCACAGCGCAGCACACGCCGAGCACCAGGACGAGACGATCGCGCTGCCACATTTTCCTTACTCCCAGGCGCGGCACGGAGAGCGGTGCCGCGTGCCGATTCTAACCGGTATCATCACGCGCCACCGGGGGGTCACGGAACAACGTCCATGAGCACACGCGAGCTGTTGGTGCTGAGCGTCTGGGTCGTCGTCTCCGCCTGCGCTGTCTCGCGACTCGAGCCACTCGCCATTCCGCTCCTCTACCAGCCCAATCCCAAGAACGCGGGCCTGCTGGGCGGGCTGAGCTGCAACGCGATATCCCAGCTGCAGGTGAGTGATGCGCGCGTCGACAGGACTCTCGGCGTGCGCACCCATGAGAGCAAGCCGCTCAAGGCAGACGTGACCGCCGCCGGCGATCCGGCCGCGTGGGTGCACGAGGGCGTGCAGGGGTTCCTGGAGCAGAACGCGGTGCGCATTCGGGGCAGCGGCCCGAAGCTCCTCGTCACGCTCGAGTCGCTGCACACGGTGGAGAGCGCCTGGCACCGCTCGAGCTACGATGCGCGCATGGCGCTCACCGGCGAGCTGCAGACCGCGGGCGGCCGGAGCTGCTGGAAGCAGACGGTGGAGGGCACCGCCGGCAACTACGGCTATGCGGGCAGCGTGCAGGACTACCAGGAGATGCTCAACGGCGCGCTCGATAGCGCCAGCACGCACCTCGCCGAGTCCCAGGGCTTCAAGACGGCGCTGTGTCAGTGTGCCAGCTGAGGCCAGCGTTCCCTCGCCTTTGAGCGCTGCGCCCGGCTTTTCGCCTACAATTGACGCGTGCTGTTCCGCAATGACACGAGCTCGAAGGTCCTGCGCCGCCGCGCGGGACTCGGGCCGCTCGAGGCGCGCCTCCTCGAGCTGCTCTGGACGCAGGCGCGCGCCACGACGGTGCGCGAGCTGCAGCGCACCTGTCCGGGGCTCGCCTACACCACGATCATGACCACCCTCGATCGGCTGTACCGCAAGCATCTGCTGCTGCGTCACCGGGAGGGCCGCGCATTCAGCTACCAGCCGCGTTGCTCGCGCGATGAGTTGCTGTCGGAGCTCGTGTCGGGACACGTCGCCGAGCTCCTCGAGGTCTCGCAGCGCAGCAGTGTCATCCTCTCGACGCTGGTGCGCGCCGTGCGCGACAGCGATGCGGCGCTGCTCGATGAGCTCGATGCGCTGGTACAGGCCGAGCGCCGCCGGCGCCAGGGTGGGGGCGCATGACCCCCGGCATCCTGCTGGCGCTGGTGCTGCTCGCGGCCTTCGCGCTCGCGGGCCTCGCGCTCGCCGCCCTGCTCGCCCTCGCATGGCACTCAGGTCTCAGGCGAGCGAGCCTGACCTCCCTCGATCTGGTTGGCCTGCGTCTGCTGCCCGCGGCGGGTGCGCTGCTCGTCGTGCTGGCCGTCGTGCTGCCGGCGTTTCTCAGCTTCGAGCCCGAGCGCGAGCAGGAAAGCGCAGGTCCCTGGCTCATCGTGCTGGCGGCGTTCGCGGCCGCGTGTCTCGTGGCCGGAGTGTGGCGCGCCTGGCGCGCCATGCGCGCGGCGCGGGCGCTCCTCAGTCAGTACCGTCTGGATCCGCACGGCGCCGCGCAGGGCGCACCGGTGCACATCGTGGAGGCGACCGAGCCGCTGGTAGCGGTGGTCGGGGCCTGGCGGCCGTGCGTCGTGGCGACCGGGTCGGTGCAGGCTGCCTGCGACGGCGAGGAGTTTCGCGCCGTGCTGGCGCACGAGGCCGCGCACGTGGCGGCACACGACAACCTGAAGCTGTTGCTGCTCATCGCCGCCCCGGATGCGCTCAGCCTGACGCCGCTCGCCGCGAGCCTGACGGAGCGCTGGCGCGCGACAGCGGAGAGCGAGGCCGACGCGCGCGCCACCGGCACCGACTCGGGACGTCGCCTGGCACTCGCCTCGGCCCTCATCAAGCTCGCCCGGCTCCTGAGCCGTCGCGACGTGCCGCGTCCGGCGCTTGGCATGTCGGTGGCCGGGGACGACGTGCCGGCGCGCGTGCGGGCGCTGCTCGAGCCGCCGGCGCGCCCGATGCCGCCGCGGCTGCTCGCCGCGCTGGCCGCCTGTGCGCTGCTGATTCCGCTCCTCGCGCTGCCGCGCTACGCGCTGCTGCACGAGCTCATCGAGCGGTTGGTCAGCCTCGGGCGCTAGAACTCGAGCCGCATCGACAGATCGACCGCGCGCACGTGCTTGGTGAGCCCGCCGACTGACACGAAGTCGACGCCGGTCTCAGCCACCGTACGTACCGTCTCGAGCGACACGCTGCCCGAGGCCTCGAGCAGCACCGGCCTCGCGTGCGCACGGTTGACGGCCACCGCGGTGCGCAGATCGGCGAGCGTGAACTCATCGAGCATGATGATATCGGGCGCAGCCTCGAGCGCCTGCGCGAGCTGCTGCAGCGTCTCGACTTCCACCTCGACGGTGAGCCCCGGGGCATGGCTGCGCGCGGCGCGCACCGCGGCGGCGAGCGAGCCCGCCGCGGCGATGTGGTTCTCCTTGATCAGTACCCGATCGTACAGTCCCATGCGGTGGTTGCGGCCGCCGCCGCACAGCACGGCGTACTTCTGCGCGCTGCGCAGACCGGGGAGTGTCTTGCGGGTGTCGAGGATCGCGCAGCCGGTGCCGGCGACTGCCTGTACGAAGCGTTGCGTCGCCGTGGCGGTCGCCGACAGCAGCTGCAGGAAGTTGAGCGCGGTGCGCTCGCCCGTGAGGATGGCACGCGCTGCGCCCGCGATCTCGAAGATCACCTGGTTGGCGGCGATCGGCTCGCCATCGTTCGCGTGCCAGGTGAGCTGCACGTGCGGGTCGAGCCGGCGGAAGATGGCCTCCGCCCACGGCCGGCCGGCGAGGATCGCGCTCTCGCGGGTGATGACGCTGCCGCGCACACGCTGGGCAGCCGGCACGAGCGCAGCGGTAACGTCGCCGCTGCCGACGTCCTCGCGCAGCGCCGCTTCGACCTGCTGGGCTAGATCGCGCGGGGGCTCGGGCATGGCACCTATTTGCTGATGAACGGCAGCAGATGCGAGGCGCCGGCCATGCACATGATCATCGGGATCGACAGCACGAAATTCACCCGCGAGGCCATGCCGGCGGTCTTACGCGCCTTGGCCTTCTGCTCATCCGTTGCGGCGACGATGCCGAGGATCTTCTTCTGATTCGGCCAGATCAGCACCCAGACGTTGAACAGCATGATGGTGCCGAGCCAGGCGCCGGTGCCGATGGTGTGCAGGTAATACGGCGAATGACCCACGGGATCTGCGACTGCGCCGAAGGTGAAGGCGCTGAGGAACGACGCACCGAGCAGCCATGCGCCGCCGAGCCACGTGGCCACCGCCCCCCAGCGAAACCAGAAGAGCGCGCGCGGCGCGACGTACTTAGTGATGCCCGCGCCCCCAGGCCCGCCCTTGTCGGCGGCCGCATCCGCCAGCGCCGGGGTCTGGGCGACGTTGAAGTAATAGAGAAGGCCGATCCAGAACACGCCCGCGACGATGTGGAACCAGCGCGCGAGCCCTGCCTGGTTGAATTCCGTGCCGCCGATCAGCAGTGACAGGATCACGGCAATGACGATGCCGAGGATCAGGGAGTGGCGATGGTTGTTGAGAGGATTCATGGATTCGCGCTCCAAGTTATTGTTTAGATTGACCTGTGCCGACATTCAGGTGTTTGAAGAATAGGCGAGCGACCCCCATAATTCAACGCATGCGGGACCGAGCGTGACTCAGGCGCCCACGCGCATGGCGCCGCCGGAGCGACCGCCTTCCCCGTGCATCAATGTCTGCTCCCTCGATGAGAGGGGGTACTGCATCGGATGCCTGCGGACCGGAGCGGAGATTGGACGGTGGCTCGCCATGAGCGGTGAGGAGCAGTGGCGCCTGATCGCGGAGCTCGAGGAGCGCCGTAAACTTAAGAGGTAGTGGCAATGGATGTGGTCGAGAGAATCAAGACCGAGCTCGCAACGGGCCCGGTGGTGCTGTTCATGAAGGGTACGCCGGATTTCCCGCAGTGCGGCTTCTCCGCGCAGACGGTGGCCGCGCTGCGCGCGGTGGGCGCCGATTTCCGCCATGTGAACATCTTCGAGGATCCGGAGTTGCGCGAGGCGCTCAAGCGCTTCTCCAGCTGGCCGACTTATCCGCAGTTGTATGTCAAGGGCGAGCTGGTGGGCGGCTGCGACATCGCGCTCGAGATGCTCAAGAGCGGTGAGCTCAAGCGCCTGATGACTGAGGCGGGGGCGGCGAAGTAACGCTCTCATCGGCGAGTCCCTCCTCGCCGCCGGACTCATCGCCTGCCGCGGTCAGCCAGCCGAGCGACTGGGCGCGCTCGCGTGCCTGCGTGAAGCTGTCGCGCAACCGGTTGCACACCAGACAGAAGAGCTCGGCGCTGCGCTCGGCGTCGTAGCGCGCACTGTGCGCGCTGCCCGCATCCCACTCAAGGCCCGCGACGGTGAGCGCCTTGGCGAGCACGGTCTGGCCGAGTGCCGCGCCGGCGAGCGTAGCCGTGTCGAAGCACGAGAACGGATGGAACGGGTTGCGCTTCACGTCGGCCCGCTCGACGGCGGCATTGAGGAAGCCGAGATCGAAGGCGGCGTTGTGCCCGACCAGGATGGCGCGCCGGCAGTGGTAGGCGCGCAGCGCATGCCGTACCTCGCGAAACACCCGCTGCAGGGCGTCGCGCTCCGGGATCGCCGGACGCAGCGGATGGTGCGGATCGATGCCGGTCACAGTGAGGGCCGCCGGGTCGAGCCGCGCACCCTCGAATGGCTGGACGTGATAGTTGCAGCGCGCGCCGGGTCTTAGGGTGCCGTCGGCGCCGATGTCGATGAGCACCGCGGCGATCTCGAGCAATGCATCGGTCGCTGCGTTGAACCCGCCGCACTCGACGTCGATCACCACCGGCAGGTAGCCGCGGAAGCGCTGCGACATGAGCACGACCGCCGCGGGCGGTGGAGGCATCGGGGTCCCGGCTGCGGCCGCGCTCACGAGGCGCTCCCGGGCGGCGCGAGACGCCAGGCGATGCGCTCGCCGGCGCGCAGCGGCACCAGCTCATCGCCGGCGAATGGATAGTGCGCCGGCACCTGCCACGGCTCGCGCCTCAGCGTGACGGTCGCCTCATTGCGCGGCAGGCCATAGAAGTCGGCGCCGTAACAGGCGGCGAAACCCTCGAGCTTATCCAGCGCGCCCGCCGCTTCGAAGGCTTCCGCGTACAGCTCAAGCCCGGCATGGGCTGAGAATATTCCGGCGCAGCCGCACGCGGTCTCCTTGGCGCGACGCGCATGCGGGGCGCTGTCGGTGCCGAGGAAGAAGCGCGGGCTGCCGCTTGTTACCGCCTCGAGCAGCGCGGCGCGCTCAGCCTCTGCCTTCAGCACCGGGGCGCAGTAGTGGTGTGGCCGCAAGCCGCCGGCGAACAGCGCGTTGCGGTTCATGAGCAGGTGCTGCGGTGTCACTGTCGCAGCGACACCAGCGCGGCTGCCGAGCACGAAGTCCACCGCGGCCCGCGTCGTGATGTGTTCGAGCACCACGCGAAGCTTGCGATGGCGCTCGATGAGCGGCGCCAGCACGCGCTCGATGAAGCGCGCCTCGCGATCGAAGATGTCGACGTCCGGGTCGGTGACCTCGCCATGCACCTGAAGCACTATGCCGAGCTCGGCCATGCGCTCGAGCACGGGCGCAATGCGCAGCACGTCGGTGACGCCGTCCTCGGAGTGGGTCGTGGCGCCGGCCGGGTAGAGCTTGCACCCCCACACGCAGCCGCTCTGCCTGGCGCGCTCGATCTCCTCCGGCGGCGTCGCGTCGGTGAGATACAACGTCATGAGCGGCTCGAAGCTCACCCCGGGCGCCAGCGCGGCGAGGATCCGCTGCCGGTAGCCGAGCGCCAGCGCGGCGGTGGTGACGGCGGGCTTCAGGTTCGGCATGACGATGGCGCGCGCGAAACGCGCCGCCGTGAACGGCAGCACGGCCGCAAGCGCCGCACCGTCGCGCAGATGCAGGTGCCAGTCGTCCGGGCGGCGGATGATGAGTCTGCTCATCGGGCCCGCTGCAGTGCCCCGAGCACGTCCTGCCCGCAGATGAGCTCGAGCGCGAAGCGCACCCCGAAGCCGGTCACCTCGGTGCCGACGTGCGCGAGGCCGCCGCTGCGCGTGGCGGAGGACAGATCGACGTGCACCCAGGGCGTCTCTTCGGGCACGAAGCGCGACAGGAAACGCGTCGCCAGAATGTGGTCGCCCTTACCCTCGAGGGCACACTGCTGAATGTCGGCCACCTTGCTCTCGAGGTCGGTGTCGTAGTCGGGCTCGTTGGGGAAATTCCACACGCGCTCGCCGCTCACCCGACCCGCCTCGGTCAGTGTCGCCGCGAGCTGCGCTCGGTTGCTGAATACGCCGCTCATGCGCTCGGTGAGCGAATATACGCACGCGCCGGTGAGCGTGGCGAAGTCCAGCATGAGGCGCGGGCGCGTGCGCCCGGCGAGTGCCAGCGTGTCGGCGAGCACCATGCGTCCCTCGGCGTCGGTGTGAATGACCTGGATGGTGACGCCGTTGGCGGCGGTGACGATCTCCTGCGGCCGATAGGCCCTGGGTCCGACCTGGTTTTCGGTAATGGCGAGCCAGGCGTCCGCGGCGAGCGGCGCGCGCAGCTCGGCGAGCGCGAGCAGCGTCGCGAGCGCAACCGCACTGCCGGACATGTCGGTGTGCATGTCCAGCATCGAGCGATGTGTCTTGAGATTCACGCCGCCGGTATCGAACAGGATTCCCTTGCCGATCAGGGCGACGTCGGGCCGCGCCGCGCGGCGCCGCGGGCGGTACCTCAAGTGCGCGATGCCGGCGCCGCGCTCGGCGTTGCCACTCGACACCGCGAGGAACGCGCCGGCTCCCGCGCGGCGCAGCGCCCGCTCGTCGAGCCAGCGCATTGTCAGCCCATGCGTGCGTGCCAGCCGGGCGATGGCCCGCCGGTAGCCGGCGGCGTCCAGGATGTTGGGTGGCAGCGCGGTCAGCCAGCGCGCGAGGTTGGTGCCGCGCGCAACCGCCGTGGCGTACCTGAGGTCTGCGCCGGTGCCGGCCTGCACCACGAGGCGGCGCAGCGGACGCTCATCGCGCCTGGCGCTGCGAAAGCTCGGCAACGGAAAGGCGTAGGCGAGTGCCGCGGCGATCAATGCCTCGAGGGCGCCGCGCCCGCCAGCGCCGCCGCTCAAGGTCGCGAGTCCCAAAGTCGCGGGGCTGCGGGCCGCGGCCTCCTTCAGCATGCGCGCGCCGAGCGCCAGACGCTCGAAAGGACTCGCATCGGGTGCGAGGTAGCCGAGCACGGCAAGCGTCTGGCCGCGGCTCCCAAGCGTGGTGCTGCGCACCGCGCCGGCGCGCGCCGCGCCGCGGGCATGCAACTCGCGCCAGCGCGCGGCCTCCGGCAGCCGGTTGAACAGCTGCGCTGTCACCGGCAGCGGGGCCATCACGAGCAGCGCATCGACTGCTGCGCCAGCGCCGCCGAAGGTGCGGCTGGTGGCGATCCGCGGCGCTCGCGCGGCGGGCAGCACGGCGAAGCTCCGCGCGGCAGATGCCCTGGGGCTCACTTGCTTTACCTGTCGCCGCTCGCCATCATTCTCATTCTATCGCGACGCGGCACAACACGCCTGCGACGGGACGTTCGCTTCCTGAGCAGTCCACATGACCGAACCACCGAAACTGGAAGACCTGGATCCCGTTGAAACGCGGGAATGGCTCGAATCCATCGATTCGGTGCTGAAGACGCACGGCCCCGAGCGCGCGCACTTCCTGCTCGAGCGGCTCATCGACTACACACGGCGCAACGGCGCCTACCTGCCCTTCAAGCCCAACACCGCCTACGTCAACACCATCGCGGCCGGGCGCGAGCCCGAGTACCCCGGCAACCGCGCGGTCGAGCGGCGCATCGAGGCCTACATCCGCTGGAACGCGCTGGTGATGGTGCTACTCGCCAACCGCATCTCCTCGGAGTATGGCGGCCACCTCGCGAGCTATGCCTCCTCGGCTACGCTCTACGAGGTCGGCTTCAACCATTTCTGGCGTGCGCCGTCCGAGCAGCACCCGGGCGATCTGGTGTTCATCCAGGGGCACTCATCGCCGGGCATCTACGCGCGCGCCTTCCTCGAGGGCCGTCTCAGCGAGGACCTGCTGCGGCACTTCCGCCAGGAAGCCGGCGGCCGCGGCCAGGGACTGTCCTCCTACCCGCATCCGTGGCTGATGCCGGAATTCTGGCAGTTCCCGACCGTGTCGATGGGCTTAGGCCCGATGATGGCGATCTTCCAGGCGCGCTTCACCCGCTACCTCGAGCACCGCGGACTCGTGAAGCCGACCGACCAGAAGGTGTGGGCGTTCCTCGGCGACGGCGAGATGGACGAGCCCGAGTCGATGGGCGCACTCACCATGCCGGTGCGCGAGGGGCTCGACAACCTCATATTCGTGATCAACTGCAACCTGCAGCGACTCGATGGGCCGGTGCGTGGCAACGGCAAGATCATCCAGGAGCTCGAGGCGGCCTTCCTCGGCGCCGGCTGGAACGTGATCAAGGTGCTGTGGGGCTCGCGCTGGGATCCGCTGCTGGCGCGCGATCACAAGGGGCTGCTGCGCCGGGTGATGGAGGAGTGCGTCGACGGCGAGTACCAGAACTTCAAGGCCAAGGGCGGCGCCTACACCCGCGAGCATTTCTTCGGCAAATTCCCCGAGCTGAAGGACATGGTCGCCAACATGTCCGATGACGAGATCTGGCACCTGAACCGCGGCGGCCACGACCCGGTCAAGGTGTATGCCGCGTACGACGCGGCAATGAAGAACAAGGGCCAGCCCACGGTGATCCTCGCCAAGACCGTGAAGGGCTACGGCCTGGGTCAGGCGGCCGAGGGCCAGATGGTGGCGCATCAGCAGAAGAAGCTCAGTGCCGAGGACCTGCGCGGTATCCGCGAGCGCTTCAACATCCCGGTGACCGACGAGCAGATCGCAAATCCCGCGTTCCGCAAGCCCGAGGAGGCGTCCGAGGAGGCGCGCTACCTGCACGAGCGGCGCGCGGCGCTCGGCGGCTACCTGCCGCAACGGCGCACCAAGGCGGCGCCGCTCATCGTGCCGCCGCTCGAGGCGTTCGCCGCGATCCTCGAAGGCAGCGGCGAGCGCGAGATCTCCACCACCATGGCGTTCGTGCGCATCCTGACGGTGCTCCTCAAGGACAAGAACATCGGCCGCAACATCGTGCCGATCGTGCCGGATGAGGCGCGCACCTTCGGCATGGAGGGACTGTTCCGCCAGATCGGCATCTACTCCTCCGTGGGACAGCTATACACCCCGGTGGATGCCGAGACCCTGATGTCCTATCGCGAGGACAAGAAGGGACAGATGATCGAGGAGGGCATCAACGAGGCGGGGTCGCTGTGCTCGTGGATGGCGGCCGGCACCGCCTACAGCAATCACGGCATCAACATGGTGCCGTTCTACATCTTCTACTCGATGTTCGGCTTCCAGAGGGTGGGAGACTTCATCTGGGCGGCGGGCGACATGCAGGCACGCGGCTTCCTGCTCGGCGCGACCGCCGGCCGCACCACGCTCGCCGGCGAGGGCCTGCAGCACCAGGACGGTCACAGTCAGCTGGTGGCGACCACGGTGCCGAACTGCGTCGCCTATGACCCGGCCTATGCCTATGAGCTCGCGGTCATCATCCACGACGGCATGCGGCGCATGTACGTCGAGCAGGAGAGCATCTTTTATTACCTCACGGTGATGAACGAGAACTACCCGCAACCGCCGATGCCGACCGGAGTGCAGCAGGGCATTCTTCAGGGTGCCTACCTGCTGCAGATCGGCGGTCGCGGCAAGGTGCGCGCGACGCTGCTTGGCTCGGGCACCATCCTGCGCGAGTGCCTGGCGGCGGCGCGCATTCTCGAGGCCGACTACGGCATCCCGGCGGACGTCATGTCGGTGACGAGCTTCAGCGAGCTGCGGCGCGAGGCGCTCGAATGCGAGCGCTGGAACCTGCTGCATCCCGGTGAGGCGGCGCGCGTGCCGTACGTACGCCAGCTGCTGAAGGACCGCGAGGGTCCGGTGGTCGCCGCCACCGACTACATGCGCGCCGTTCCTGATCAGATCCGCCAGTGGGTCGGCGGCCGCTACGTCACGCTCGGCACCGATGGCTACGGGCGCTCCGACTCACGCGCGGCGCTGCGCCGGCACTTCGAGGTGGATCGCAACTACATCGTGGTCGGGGCTCTCAAGGCGCTCGCCGACGAGAAGCGCGTCGACAGCGCCACCGTCGCGAGCGCCATCAAGGCACTCGGCGTCGATCCTGACAAGCCGGTCCCCTGGAAAGTCTGAGCGGACGACCATGAGCGCGGCGGCGAATGTGGTCGAAGTGCGCGTGCCCGATCTGGGCAGCTTCAAGGACGTCGCCGTCATCGACGTCATGGTCAAGCCCGGCGACAGCATCGAGGTCGACACCCCGCTCGTTACGCTCGAGTCCGACAAGGCGGCGATGGACGTACCCTCGACCGCGAGCGGCGTAGTCGAGAAGATTCACGCCACCAAGGGCGGCAAGGTCAATACCGGCGATCTGCTCGCGACCTTGAAGGCCGCAGCCGGCACCGTGCCCTCGACGGCGGCTGCCGCGTCACCGCCGGCACCGGCTGCACCGCCCCCGGCCGCGGCGCCGGCGGCCGCCGCAGCGCCCGCGCCGAGCTCCGCGCCGCCGCCGCCCGCGGCGGCTACGCCGACGGCGCCTGCGGCTCCGGCCGCCAAGCAGGACAACGCTCAGCCGCCCGGCAAGCTCGTGCCCCTTTCGCAGCTTGGCACTCCCACCTCCTACCGAGCCGACCTGGCGCCGATCGATGAGCCAGGCTTTTCGCGCGCCCACGCCGGGCCGTCGGTGCGCAAGTTCGCACGCGAGCTCGGGGTCGATCTCGCCCGTGTGGCGGGCCAGGGCTTCAAGGGCCGCATCACGCACGAGGACGTCAAGGCATTCGTCAAGAGCGCGCTCGCCTCTGCGGCACCGCCGAGCGCCACCGCCGCTACCGTTGCCGTCGGTGCTGCCGCGCGCTCAGCGCTGCCTGCCGTCCCGGTAGTCGACTACTCGCAATTCGGTCCCGTCGAGACGCAGCCGCTCACACGTATCCAGAGGATCTCGGGTCCCCGCCTGCAGGCGAGCTGGGTCAACATCCCGCATGTCACGCAGTTCGACGAGGCCGACATCACCGAGCTCGAGGAGCTGCGCGCGGGGCTGAAGGACAAGGCGCAGGCGGCGGGCGTCAAGCTGACACCGCTCGCCTTCATCATGCGCGCCTGTGTGAAGACGCTGCTCGAGTTCCCGCGCTTCAACGCCGCACTCGATGCCGACGGTGCCAATCTCATCGTCCGTAAGTTCATCCACATGGGGTTCGCGGCGGACACGCCCAACGGCCTGGTGGTGCCGGTGGTGAAGGATGCGCACCGCAAGGACGTTTACGAGCTGGCGCGCCAGCTCGCGCAGCTCTCGGAGAAATCGCGCGCCGGCAAGCTGCCGCCGACCGATATGCAGGGCGGCTGCTTCACGATCTCGAGCCTGGGCGGGATCGGCGGCACCGCTTTCACACCCATCATCAACGCGCCCGAGGTGGCGATCCTCGGGGTATCGCGCTCCAGCATGCGCCCCGTATATCGCGGCACGAGCTTCGTGCCGCGCCTGATGCTGCCGCTGTCACTGTCCTACGATCACCGGGTGATCGACGGCGCCATGGCAGCGCGCTTCACGACCTATCTCGCCCAGACGCTCGCCGAGCCGCGCAGCCTTCTCGAGGCTGTGCTGTGAGTCGCATCGAGCTGCTGGTCCCCGACATCGGCAATTTCCACGATGTAGAGATCGTCGACGTGCTGGTGAAGGCCGGCGATGTGGTCGAGATCGACACGCCGCTCGTCACGCTCGAGACCGACAAGGCCTCGATGGACGTGCCGTCGATGGCAGCCGGCAAGCTCGCCGAGGTGCTGGTCAAACGCGGCGACAAGGTGTCGAAGGGCTCGGTGCTGGCGCGCGTTGAGGCGGCGGACGGCGCAGCGCAGCCGGCGGGCGCCGCTGCTCCCGCAGCTGCCTCCCCGCCGGCGACACCCGCAGCCAAACCGGCGCCGTCCGCGCCCACGCCCGCCGCGCGCCCGCCGCAGCCGCCGGCTCCGCCGCCCGAGGCACGTGTCGAGGCCAAGGGCGATACGGTGCGTATGCCCACGCAGAAGGGCGGGCCTGCCGAGCGGGCGGCGACGGACTTCAACCGCACGGCCGACCTGCTGGTGTTCGGTGCAGGTCCCGGCGGCTACACCGCGGCATTCCGCGCCGCCGACCTGGGTCTCAAGGTGACGCTCGTCGAGCGCTGGCCGGAGCTCGGAGGCGTGTGCCTCAACGTCGGCTGCATCCCGTCCAAGGCGCTGCTGCACGCGGCCAAGGTGATCGAGGACGCCGAGGAGATGGGCGAGCGCGGCATCGCTTTCGGGGCCCCCGCGATCGAGCTGCCGAAACTGCGCGAGTGGAAGAGCTCCGTGGTGCGCAAGCTGACGAGCGGCCTGCGCGTGCTGGCGCGGCAGCGCAAGGTGGAAGTCGTGCAGGGAAGCGGGCGCTTCGTCAGCGCCAACGTGCTCGAGGTCATGGGCACGAGCGGCTCGCAGCGCATCCGTTTCGAGCAATGCATCATCGCCGCCGGTTCCGAGCCGGTCGGGCTTCCCGGGCTGCCGGCGGACTCGCGCATCCTCGATTCCACCGACGCGCTCGAGCTGCCGGAGTTCTCCGGTGGCCTGCTGGTGATCGGCGGGGGCATCATCGGGCTCGAGATGGCGTGCGTGTTCGATGCACTCGGCACGCGCGTGAGCGTCGTCGAGCTGACCCCGCAGCTGATGCCCGGCTGCGATCCGGATCTGGTGCGCCCCCTCGAGCGGCGCATCCGTGCGCGTTACCAGCAGATCCTGCTCGGCACCAAGGTGTCGGGAATCGAGGCGCAGTCCGAGGGACTGAAGGTGAGCTTCGCGGGCGAGAAGGCGCCGGCACCGCAGCTTTTCGACCGCGTGCTGGTCGCCGTCGGCCGGGCACCCAACGGCCACAGCGTCGGCGCCGAGCTCGCCGGGATCAAGGTATCGGAGCGCGGCTTCATTCCCGTCGACAAGCAGATGCGCACCAACGTGCCGCATATCTTCGCGATCGGCGACATCGCAGCGCCCCCCATGCTGGCCCACAAGGCCATGCACGAGGGCAAGGTCGCCGCGGAAGTGGCCGCCGGACACAAGGCCGCCTTCGATGCGCGCGTGATTCCATCCGTTGCCTACACCGATCCCGAGGTAGCCTGGGTGGGGCTGACCGAGACCGAGGCGAAAGAGAAGAAGATTGCGTTCGCCAAGGGCAACTTCCCCTGGGTGGCGAACGGCCGCTCACTGTCGCTTGGCCGGGACGAAGGCTTCACCAAGCTGCTGTTCGATCCGGAGACGCACCGCGTACTCGGCGGCGGCATCGTCGGCACCAATGCCGGCGAGCTGATTTCAGAGGTCGCGCTCGCCGTGGAGACCGGCTGCGATGCGGCCGATATCGGCCTCACGATCCACCCCCATCCGACGCTGTCGGAGACCGTGGCCGGAGCGGCCGATGCTTTCGAGGGCACTCTCACGGATCTCTACTTACCGAAGAAGAAGTAGCTGGCCGCGCGGAGCCGGCGGTTACGCCGATCCCGCTAGGACTCCGCCGACAGCCGCGCGCATGGCGCGCCGATGGCGATCTGCAGGCCAGCGCGCGAAACTGCGCGTGATGATTCGTAAGCTCAGTTCAGGGCAGTACCGGCTCTACTCGCGGAAAGTGAACCCGCGCACCGGGCAGCGCAGAAACCTCGGTACCTTCAGCACGCGCGCGGCGGCCGAGAAGCACGAGCGCGCCGTGCAGTACTTCAAGCGCCACTGACGGACGGTGCTAGTCAGCCGGGACGGTGCGTTCCTTCGCCCACTCGCGCAGCGCCGCGACGCTCTCCGCCATGATCACCGCCAGCGGCCGCGTAGCCGCGATCTCGGCAGCCAGCAGCCGCGCATCGGGGGCGACGTGCTGGGCGTGCGCGCTGTAGAGCGCGGCCACGATCGCCTGCTCGATCTCAGCGCCCGAGAACCCCTCGCACTCGCGCGAGAGCGTGGCGAGGCTCGCATCATCCAGCGCGATGCCGCGCCGCGCGGCGTGGATGCGCAGGATTTCCGTGCGCGTCGCGAGGTTCGGCAGGTCGACGAAGAAGATCTCGTCGAAGCGCCCTTTGCGGATCAGCTCCGGCGGCAACGCAGCGATGTCGTTGGCGGTGGCCACCACGAACACGCGGCTGCTCTTCTCTGCCAGCCAGGCGAGGAACGCGCCCAGCACGCGCCGCGTCGCGCCGCCGTCGGAATCTCCGGACGCAAAGCCCTTCTCGATCTCATCGATCCACAGCACGCAGGGCGCGAGTACGTCGGCCGACTGCAGCGACTCGCGCAGGTTGCGCTCCGATTCGCCGATGTACTTGTCATACAGCGACGCACAATCGAGCCGCAGCAGCGGCACGTGGAAGATCCCGGCGCTGGCGCGCGCCGCGAGACTCTTGCCGCAGCCCTGAACGCCCAGCAGCAGCACGCCCTTGGGGGGATCGAGCTCGGGAGCGGAGCCGTCGAAGGCCGCGCAGCGTTTCTCCAGCCACGCCTTGAAATTCACCAGTCCACCGACATCGGAGAGCTGCGCGGTGTCGTGCTCGTAACGCAATATGCCGCCGTGATTCAGCAGCTCGTATTTCGCCTGCATGACCCGCGGCACGTCCGAGGGCTCGATCGCGCCGTGCTCGCAGATCGCTTTGCGCGCCAGGCGCTGCGTGTCGGCCGCCGACAGTCCATTCATGTTCTCGACCAGCAGGTCGAGGGCACGCGGATCGATCTTCACGGCCTGCCGCGGGTTGGCGCGCATCCATTGCCGCGCCACCTCCTCGACCAGCTGGCGCCGCTCGTTGCGGTCGGGCAAGGCGAGCGTCACGCGGGCCGCCAGGTGCTCGAGCTCGTGCGGGATCTCGGTCTGGTAGCCGATCAGCACCACGGTACGGGCGCAGCGCTCGTAGTCCTGGGCGATGTCCTTCAGCAGACGCACGATCGTCGGATCCTGAAGGTAGGGATGGAAGTCGAGCAGTGCGTACACACCGGCGAGCGGCGTCGCACGGATGTGTTTGAGGATGTCGGGTGGCTGCGCCAGCATGCGCTGCGCCGGGCCGAGCTCCACGTCCAGGCGCTTCAGGCCGTCCGTCACGGTCCACTGAAAAAGGGGCAGTCCCGCTCTTGCCGGACTCTGGTTACCGGGCGCGGGAACGGCAACGGCAGGCGGCGCCGGCAGCTGCCGGCAGGCGCTGGTGAGTGCCTTGAGGACCTGTGCTTCATCGCGTGAGTCAACCACGATGATCGGCACACGCGAGCGCAACAGAACATCCAGATCGTTCTCTTGCATGGCAGCAGGAGCTTAGCAGAGGCGGCTGCGATGAAACTGAGACACCGGTCCGCAGCGCCTCCACCGACTGTCACATCCGCTAGAATCCAAGCGGCGCCGCAACGGGCATCGGAACCCGACAGCGCCCGGAAGGGGTATTCATGCTGGTGGTCACGACCGAGAACGTTGCGGGTTACCGTGTGCGCGAGGTTAAGGGCCAGGTGTTTGGCGTCGTCGTGCGAAGCCGCGGCCTCGGCGGCAACATCATGGCGGGGCTGCGCTCGATCGTGGGGGGCGAGATCAGCGAGTACACGCAGCTCCTCGAGGAGGCTCGCCGCCACGCAGTGGATCGCCTGGTGAAGAACGCGACGCTCATGCAGGCCAACGCGGTCGTGATGATGCGCTTCGACTCCGCCGAGATCGGCCAGACGATGAGCGAGATCGTGGCGTACGGCACGGCGGTCGTGCTCGACAAGGTGGACTGAGTGCTGCGCACGCTGCTGCTGCTGTTTGCGGGCGCGCTGGCGCTGACAGGTGCCATACTTCTGCTCCGCGGTGTAGCGGGTCCCGGAGCGTATGCGCTCGGGCTCGGAGGAGTCATCGTGCTCGGCACGGCCTTCGAGCGCTGGCGTTACCGCCCGCACGATCTGCGGCCGGACGGGGGCTGGCAACCGACCGGCGAGCGCTTCGAGGATCCGCAAACGGGCAGCACCGTTCAGGTGTTCTACGATCCGCGCAGCGGCGAGCGCCGCTATGTGAGCGATCCGGGGCCGCCGCCGGGCCCGGGGATCTCGTAGCCCCAGTTCCTGAAGAGCGCTCCCCAGGCGGCGCGAATCGCCGCCGTGCCCTGTGGTGAGACCGCATAGTCGTTGGTGCGGTAATCGCGCAGGCCGGCAAGATACTGTGCGACGCGCGGACGGACGAATTCGAAGTCACCAAGGCCGATGTTGCGGTAGCACGCCTCGAGACTCCCCAGCGGATCGCGCACCAGGTCCTCGTAGCGCAGCTGGTGAAACTGTCCGGGCGGGATCATGGCGCGGTCGCGTTCGAAACTCTGATACATCCGCGGCAGACCCTCGAGCACCTCGTACTCGAGCTGCGCTTCGGTCCAGGGTGCGAGCGCATTGATCGCCCGATTCACGCCCCACAGGCGCACGGTCGATGCGAAGACGGCGAGCGGCTCGCGCACGAGATGCAGGTAGCGTGCTCGGGGGAAGAGTCGCGCGAGTACCGCGAGCCGCGCGGTGTGAGGCGGCGACTTGAGAACCAGCGGCTTGGCGGGTTGGCGGAAGCTGACCAGCCGCAGAAACTCAAGAAAGGCCTTTTCCCAGCGCTCGCGCTCCTCAGCGGACACCGCGGTCAGCCTGAGATATCGGCGGCCGACGTGCTCCTCCTGGAATCCGACCGACCAGTACGGTGAAGGCACACCCGATACCACTAGTGCCATCTCGTCTTCCTGGGGCCGATCGAGTCCCATCGCCATGTCATCCATCACGCGCCTGCTAGGAAGCAGCCAGGCGAACAGCCGCGGGTACAGGCGATCTGTCAACACGCAGTGATGGGGTGCGAAGCACTCGAAGGTCGTCGGGAACGCAAGGCGCTCATCCAGCGCGAGCAGGTTGTGCAGGTGAGTCGTGCCGGTCCGATAGTGCCCGAGGATGAAGACCGGATCCGGTTGAATGGCCGCATGCCGAATCCGCTCGCCGAACAGCGCCGACTGCAGCAGACCCAGCGCGGAGTTGCCGGCCGTCATCGCCGTGGTCACCACGGCCGCGGGCCACTTGTTCCGGGCAACCCTGAAATGCTGCGACCGCAGCAATCTCAGCCACGCCGACAGCTTCATCGTCTGCCAGAGCGTCGGCGAGTACCACCGGGGCGCCTGACCACGGCCGCTTATGGTTTGAACCCAAACGTCCGTCATGTTGGTGTGACAGCTTACACGCAAGGCCGGGATAGAATGCGCCGGCGGGGAGCCACAACATCAACGGGGTAGTCTCAATGAGAGTCGCGAGCGCTTCGCTGCTGGCCGGTTTCGCATTCGGTAGCGTGTTGCTGTCAGGCAGTGCCCTGGCGCAGTGGCATTACCCGACGCCGCCGACCTCGGACGCTGCCGATGTGTTGCACGGCAAGCGCTATGCGGACCCGTATCGGCCACTCGAGAATCTGCAGGATCCCAGCATAGCGGCCTGGTTCAAGGCCGAGGCAGAGCTCACCGATCGCACCATCGCGACCATCCCGGGGCGCGATGCGCTGGTGAGCGAGTGGCTGTCCATGGACCGTCGCACCCCGCCGCGTTATCGCGAATTCCAGCTCGAGGGCGGTCGCCTCTTCTATCGCAAGACACTCGGCGGCGAGAACGTCGGCAAGCTGTACGTGCGTGAGGGTTGGGAGGGGAGCGAGCGGCTGCTGTTCGATCCGACGGCCTACAAGAAGGGCAGCGGCACCACCGTGTCGCTGTTCGTGCCCTCCTTCGACGGCCGCTACGTGGTGCTCGGACTCGCGGTCAAGGGTGGCGAGTGGTCGGAACTGCGCGTGCTGAAGGTCGATGACGGTGAGTTGCTGGCGGATTCGATCTACCCGGCCGGATGGTTCGGCGTGAGCTGGCTGCCGAACAGCCGGGCGTTCTTCTACAACGGCAGCGATGTCACCGACATCAAGAGTCTCGACATCGAGACCAACCGCAAGGCGAGGCTGCACACGCTCGGCACGCCGGCGAGCCAGGACCGCGATCTTCTCAGCACCGCGGCGACTCCCGATCTTGGCATCGAGGCCAAGGAATTTCCGCTGGCCACGGTGCCTGAGTCCGCGCCCGAGCGCATCCTCGGAGTCCTCGCCACCGTGCAACCCGAGTCGCGGCTGTACGTCGCTTCGTTGTCGGATCTTGACAAAGGCCAGCTGCACTGGAAACCGCTCGCACAGCGCAGCGATAAGCTGGTGCGCGGCAGTGCCATGACTTCCGAGTGGTTCTACTCGACAACCTCTGCCGACGCGCCGCACTACAAGGTCGTGCGCGCGCGTCTCGATGCCCCGGATTGGGCGCACGCGCAGACCGTGATCCCGGAGGCGGCCGATTCCATCGACTCGATGGCGCAGAGCAAGGACTACCTGCTGGTCGTCTACACTGACGGAATCAACGGCCGGCTGGTGCGTCATGCGCTCGCCACCGGTGCCACGAGCGAGGTGGCCCTGCCCCTCAAGGGCACCATCGTGGATGCGACCTGTCCGGACATCCACGGCAACCGCTGCCTCATCACGATCAGCAGCTGGCTGCAGCCGCCGGCGATCTACGAGGTGGATGCCGCCTCCGGTGCGGTCCAAAAGGGCGCATTCCACAGCGAAGTGAGCTATCCGGAGATGGCCGAGCTCGTGGCCGAGGAGGTCGAGGTGTCCGGCCACGACGGCACAATGATTCCGCTGTCGATCATTCATCGCAAGGACATCAAGCTCGACGGCTCGAGCCCCTGCATCCTCGAGGGCTACGGTGCCTACGGCATCAGCTGGAACCCGGAGTTCAGCCCGCGCTATTCGGTCGCCAACCGCGGCGTGGTGGTCGCTTACGCGCACGTGCGCGGCGGGAGCGAAAAGGGCGAGGCCTGGTACCGTGCCGGCTACAAGACCACGAAACCCAACACGTGGAAGGACTTTATCTCGGCCGCTGAATATCTGATCAGCAAGGGTTATACGAGTCGCGAGCACCTCACGGGCCGCGGCACGAGCGCCGGCGGAGTTCTCATCAGCCGCGCCGTGACCGAGCGGCCCGACCTGTTCGCGGCGGCGGTGGTCAACGTCGGATTGGCGAATGCGATGCGAGTGGAGTTCTCTCCCAACGGCCCTGTGAACACGCCGGAGTTTGGAACGGTCCAGGACCCCACCGAGGCTCAGGCCCTGTACGAGATGGATGGCCTTCAGCACGTGATGCCCGGGGTGCGTTACCCGGCCGTTCTCGGAGTTGCCGGATGGAACGACCCGCGCGTGGTTCCCTGGGAGCCCGGCAAGTTCATCGCCGCCGTCCAGCAGGCCTCCACCTCCGGGCGCCCGGCCCTGATGCTGGTGAACTACGACAACGGGCATTTCACCGAAGAGAAGTCGGTCACCTATCGCAATTTTGCGAACCAGTTCGCCTTCGCGCTGTGGCAGGCCGGGCACAAGGCCTACCAGCCCAAGCCTGCCACCAAGTCCAAGTCCTGAGATGCCCGGCCGATAGCCACTTCACAGACTTGGGGCTGCCGCGGTGCGAGAGTCGCGGCCGGCGCATCGCCTCGTGTGCCGGTGACATCGCACCATGCTCTGGATTGCTGTCTCGCTGTTCTTTCTGTGGTGCGCGTACCGAGAAGTGCGCGCCTCCCTGGTCGTACCTGCCGGCTTCGACCGAACCCGGCCCATCTATAAGCCCTACCTCGCGCTGGTGCTGATTCTGGCCGCGGGATTCGCCTGGCCGACGCTTCACAGATGGTACTTCGAACACTATCTCTCCGTGTTGGCCACGCGGCTCGCCGACAACCACCGCGCATCGGTCCACTGCAACACGCTGCTCGATACCATGTTCGATCCCGAGGCGCTGGCGGCTGGTCATGCCAACCCGCGCACCGGCAAGATCGCAATCCAGGCTCCCTGGTGCGACCGGTTGAGGTCGTATTTGTGGCACCCGCGCCGCGCAAACTGGGAGGAGCTGGTGAGCCTCAACCTGGTCACTCACGAGAGCATGCACGTGCGCGGCGAGCTCAACGAAGCCAAGACCGAATGTGAGGCCGTGCAGCGCAACTACCGCACGGCGAGAATGATGGGTGTGCCGGAGGAGGTGGCCAGAGAAAACGCGCTCGATTACTACAACGGCCCGTACAAGGAGCGCGCCGCCGTCGGCGGACTCGCCGGCGGGTACTATTCGAAGGAGTGCGCCCCGGGCAAGGCCTGGGACGAGCACCTGCCCGATTCCAGCTGGGATTAGCCGGGTGACCGAGCGTGCAGTGTCCGAAATGCGGCCACAACCAGGACGACCCGGTACGTTGTGCGTCGTGCGGGATTTATTTCGACAAGCTCGCCCAGCAGCAGCGGCTCGCCGACGTCCGCAGGAGCATTGACGATGTCCGTAACCCGAGCGCGCCGCGATTCGGTTTCGGCACGCTCATCCTGACGGCTGTCGTAGCTGCAGGGAGCGTCTTTTGGCTGACGCACCGTAGGGCCAGCGCCCCGGAATCTGTCGCGCAGCGCCCGCTTGTCACGCGCAGCGCGGCCGTATCTGAATCGGTGGCGGCGCTCCCGAACCCGCAGCCGGGATCAGTCCCGGCACAAGGCGGCTCGAGGGGTGAGGGTACTCCCCTAGAGAGCGCGCGGCGGGCAACGGTAGTCATCAAGACCGGCTGGGGATTCGGAGCCGGCTTCATTATCGATGGCGCATGCCACGTGATCACCAACCGCCACGTGGTCGAGACCGACGGCTCACGTGTCGCCAATCGCGTGGTCGAGGATCCGGAGGTGCGCTCGCGCATGGCGGTGGCGCAACAGCAGCTGCAGGTGTCGCTCAATCAGGAGCAGCGGATGCTGGCGGCGATTGGGAACCAGCCCGGCATGAATACCGAAAGGCTGCGTCTGCAGGCCGACATAGACGCCAAGCAGCAGCAGCTCGCTGACCTGCCGGGCTTCATCAGTCAGAAGATCACCAGCGACGTAGCCAGGGCAGCACGCAGCGGCTTCACGGCAACCCTGCTCGATGGCACACACTACGAAGGCCTGCACGCGCAGGCATCAGACAGTCACGATCTGGCGCTGTTCCAGCTACCGGCCGACAACTGTGCGCACGTCGCGATCGGCCGATCCGTCGGACTCCCGGTGGGAGCGCGCCTTTACACGATCGGCAATCCGGCAGGACTCGCGTATACCGTGACTTCGGGCATATTTTCCGGCGAGCGCGTTCAGGGCGACCAGCGGCTGCTGCAGACGGATGCTGCCATTAATCCGGGCAATAGCGGCGGACCGCTGCTCAACGAGTCGGGTGCGGTCATTGGCGTGAATACCATGGTGCTGCGCGGCGCGCAGGGCATTGGCTTTGCCATTCCGATCGAGGATGTGCTCGAGGAATTTCCCGCCCTCAAGCCCTAGCGTGTGCTGCCTTCGACTCCGCTGGTGTGGCACGTGACACAGCCCGTGACAGGTCCGTGACCGCTCAGGTATCCAGGCGGGTCGCGATGACAACCGAGACAGAAGTCGTGGAAGCGCGCCTCCCCCCCGAGCCTGAGCTCGGCGCGGCCGCTGCGATGGCAGCTGATGCACGAGTCCGCGCCGGTTCGGTCGACGAAGTTGTGATGGCATGCGATGCAGTTGACGGCGCGATGCTTGTCGTGCGGGAAATCAAGGACCAGCGGCTCGCTGCGGCGCAGGAACGGCTCGCGCAGCGCCTGCGCTGTGCCGCCGCGCATCAAAGCCAGCAGCGCTACGAGTGAGCCTGCGACGATCGCCAACACGAGACGCGAGTGCCGTCCGAACACCAGCGTGCCGAGGAAGCGCGACGGCGGCTGCACCGGCTGTCGCCGGGCGCGCGCTCGCAGCAGTCCGAGCAGCACCAGGCCCGACAGCAGGGCGTAGGCGGCCACATGTGCGCTGCCATGCACGTAGCGACCCGTGGTCACGACGTGTACGGCCAGCATGACCACCAGCAGGCAGGCTGCACCGACGTGCGCTGCCTGAAAGTCGCGATGGCGCGGCCACAGCCGCCATCGCACCGCGGCACCTGCCGGCACGGTGAGGAAGAGCAGCGTGAGTAGCGCCAGTATCCCGGCGTACTCGTAGCGCGGCGCCGTCGGTTTGAGATGCTCGATGACCCGGTGATCGGCGCCGAGTGACAACGCGACGTGCAGCGCCGCAGCGGCGAGCGCCAGCCAGCCGAGCAGCTCGTGACTGCGTACCGCAAACGCTCCGGCTGCGCCCGTGCGCGGCCGAACCGTCAGCACGCATAAGGCCAGGCTGACCGCGACCGCGCAAAGACCCAGTGCCTGGGCGAGCTCCCACGTCATCGGGGCCTCGAACCCTCAGCGCCGCGCGCGGCGCCGGGCAGTCCTGGAGCGTCTGATCTTCGCACCGAGCGAGCCGCCGCGTTTCGCGGGCGGGGGCGTCTTGTGCGGGTATTCGCACAGATCGCGGATGATGCAGGTCGGGCATTTGGGCGCGCGCGCGGTGCACACGTAGCGGCCGTGCAGCAGCAGCCAGTGATGCGCGTCCTTGCGGAACTCGGGGGGCGTGCCGGCGATGAGGCCAGCCTCCACATCGCGCGGCGTCTTGCCGGGCGCGAGCCCGGTCCGATTCGCGACGCGGAAGATGTGGGTGTCGACTGCGATCTCGGCGTGGCCGAACACCATGTTGAGGATGATGCTCGCGGTCTTGCGGCCGACTCCCGGCAGCGCCTCGAGCGCCGCGCGCTCGCCCGGGACCTCGCCGCCATGCGTGTCGACGATCTGCCGGGCGAGCGCCACCAGATTCGCCGCCTTGGTGTTGTAGAGCCCGACGGTGCGGATGTAGGACTTCACGCCCTCGACTCCGAGCGCGGCGATCGCACCCGGCGTGTTGGCAACCGGAAAGAGATTCTTTGTGGCGGCGTTCACGCTCCGGTCGGTCGTGTGGGCCGACAGCATCACCGCGACCAGCAGCTCGAAGGGCGAGGCGTGCACCAGCTCGGTGGTGGGACTGGGGTTCGCGGCCTGCAGGCGGCGGAAGATGGCTCGACGCGTCGCGGCGTGCATCAGACCTCCTGCTTGCGGGCCTCGAGGAGCGCGCTGCGCTCCAGAGCCCGCGCGGCGGTGCGCGTACCGTGCGCCTCGAAGCGCGCGCGGTTCTCAGCGCGCTGTGGCGGGCACGCCGCGGCGCTGAGGCTCGCGCGGCTCACCATGGTGATGCAATCGACCGGGCAGGGCGCGATGCACAGCTCGCAGCCGGTGCACAGCGCCAGCACCACGGTGTGCATCTGGCGCTGCGCGCCGACGATTGCATCGACCGGACAGGGCGGCAGGCAGCGGGCGCAGCCGATGCAGGCGTCCTCGTCGATCTGTGCGACGAGCTGCGGTCCTTCGGCGCCGTTGGCGGGATTGAGCGGCAGCGCCGGGCGCCGCAGCAGCGCGGCAAGCGCCTCGATCGTGGCGGCCCCGCCCGGCGGGCACTGGTTGATCTCAGCCGCGCCGCTCGCAATCGCCTCGGCGTACGGCCGGCAGCCCGGGTAGCCGCAGCGCGTGCACTGCGTCTGTGGCAGCAGGGCGTCGATGTCGGGCGCGCTGATCATATGCGCGGCATTTGCCGGCGGGCCGGCGCCTCAGCTGACCCGCATGCCGGGCGCCGCGCCGTCGTCGGGCGAGAGGAGAAACACCCCGGGCGACTCGCCACTCGCCGCCAGCACCATGCCCTCGGAGACGCCGAACTTCATCTTGCGGGGCGCGAGGTTTGCCACCATGACCGTCAGGCGCCCGGTGAGCGCCGCCGGATCGTAGGCCGATTTGATACCGGCAAACACCGTGCGCTGCTGCGCGCCAAGATCGAGGGTGAGTTTCAGCAGCTTGTCCGCCCCGGGCACGGTCTCGGCGCGCAGGATGCGCGCGACCCGCAGGTCGAGGCGCTTGAACTCGTCGATTGAGATCGGCGCTGCACCGCTCGCGGGCGCAGCCGCCGCCCCGGCCGCGGCAGCGCCGGCCGCCGCCTGGCCCGCATCGAACAGCGCATCGAGCTGCTTGGCCTCGACACGCGTCATCAGGTGCTGGTACGGGTTGATGTGCTCCGGACGCACGACGGCATCGCCCCAGGTGAAATCGCGCTCGAGTCCGAACAGCTCGCGCGCCACGCGCGAGGCGAGCGCCGGCAACACCGGCGCCAGCAACACCGTCAGCGCTTTGAAGCCGTACAGGCACCGCGAGCAGACATCCTGCAGCTGGCCGGCCTTCGCGGGGTCGTTGACGGCCTTGGCCAGCAGCCACGGCTGGTGCGAATCGAAGTACTGATTGATCCAGTCGGCGAACTCCATGCACTGGCGCATGGCCTTGCCGAACTCGCGCGCCTCATAGGATCGCTGCACCGAGTGCGCCGTGTCAGCCACGGATGCGGTCAGCGATGCCAGATCGTCGGAATAGCTGAGCTCGCCGCCGAAATGCCGCGTGATGAAATTAGCAGCCCGGCTCGCGATGTTGACGTATTTACCGATCAGGTCGCTGTTCACCCGCGCCAGAAAGTCCTCGGGGTTGAAGTCCAGATCCTCGACGTTGGCGTTCAGCTTGGCGGCGATGTAGTAGCGCAGCCACTCGGGGTTCATCCCGACTTCGAGGTAGCGCAGCGGGCTGATCCCGGTGCCGCGCGACTTCGACATCTTTTCCCCGGAGACCGTGATGAAGCCGTGGGCCCAGACGTGGTTCGGCACCTTGTAGGGAGGTCCAGCGAACCGGAGCATCGCCGGCCAGAACAGCGTGTGGAAGTAGATGATGTCCTTGCCGATGAAATGGATCTGCTCGGTATCGGCCGCCGCGAGGAACTGCTCGAAGCTGCGCGTCTCGCCGTTGGCGCGCGCCTTGCCGCTCTCGAAGTAACTCTCGAGCGAGGCCAGGTAACCGATGGGCGCATCGAGCCAAACGTAGAAGTACTTGCCCGGAGCGTCCGGGATCGGGATGCCGAAGTAGGGGGCATCGCGCGAGATGTCCCAGTCGGAGAGCTGCTGCTCGCCGCGCCCCGACAGCCATTCACGCGCCTTGTTGGCGACCTGCGGTTGCAGCCGTCCGGGCTCACCCAGCCAGGACTCGAGGAAGGCCACGCACTTCGGATCCGACAGGCGGAAGAAGAAATGCTGCGAGCGCTTCAGCACCGGTTTGGCGCCCGACAGCGCCGAGTAGGGATTGATGAGCTCCGTGGGTGCGTACACCGTGCCGCACACCTCGCAGGCATCGCCGAACTGATCCGGCGAATGGCAGTTGGGGCACTCGCCCTTGATGTACCGATCGGGGAGAAACATCCCCTTCGTCGGGTCGTAGAACTGCTCGATGTCCTTCTGGTAGATGAGTCCGGCATTTTTGAGGCGCAGGTAGATGTCCTGCGACAGGCGGGTGTTCTGCGGCGAGTCGGTCGAGTGCCAGTGGTCGAAGCTTAAGTGGAAGCCTTCGAGGTAGCGGGCGCGGCCGGCAGCGATGCGCGCCACCAGCTGTTGCGGTGTGACACCCTCGGCTTCCGCCTTGAGCATGATCGGTGCGCCGTGGGCGTCGTCGGCGCAGACGAAATGCAGCTGGTTACCCTGCAGACGCTGGAAGCGCACCCAGACGTCGGCCTGGATGTACTCCATGATGTGCCCGATGTGGAACGGGCCGTTGGCGTAGGGCAGTGCGGTGGTGACGAAGATGCGGCGGATCATCTGCCCAGTTTACAGCCTTGCGCTCAGGGATGGCCGATACTCCTCGAGCCAGCCGAGCGGCCGTCGGAGGTCTTCGCCTCCGTGCACGGCAGCTTGCCTCAACAGGCGGCCGCCGCGGATCGAAAGCGGCCCGCCGATCAGGCGGGCTTGCTGAACTCCTCGAACTTCGCCTTGTTGATGGCCTTCTTGTAGGCCTCGTGGCCCGTGACCAGGCGCTGCTCGAACAGCTGTTGGATCGCCGTGTCCATGGTGCGCATGCCGAACTGGCCGCCGGCCTGCATGGTGTTCTCGAGCTGATCGAGCTTGCCCTGGCGGATGAGGTTGGCAGCCGCCGAGGTGTTGACCAGGATCTCAAGCGCCGCCACCCGGCCCTGCTTGTCGGCACGCTGCAGCAGCTGCTGCGAGATCACGCCGCGCAGCGAGGTGGACAGCATGGTGCGCACATGTGACTGCTTGTCGGAAGGGAAGACGTTGACCATGCGGTCGACGGTGGCGGCGGCGCCGTTGGTGTGCAGCGTCCCCATGACGAGAATACCCATCTCGGCTGCGGTCACCGCGATGCTCATGGTCTCGAGGTCGCGCAACTCGCCGACCAGCACCACGTCCGGATCCTCGCGCAGCGCGGAGTGCACCGCGGCTGCGAAGCTCGGGCTGTGCACGCCGATCTCGCGCTGACTGATGAGGCAGTTCTTTCTCTCGTGCACGAACTCGATCGGGTCCTCGACCGTGAGGATGTGTCCTTTCACGCGCCGATTGATGTCGTCGATCATGGCGGCGAGCGTCGTTGACTTGCCCGAGCCGGTCTTGCCGGTCACCAGGATCAGCCCGCTGTTCGCCCGGCACATGGTGCGCACCGCATCCGGGAGCTGCAGCTCATCGAGGGTGAGTGCCTTGGAGGGAATGGCGCGGAACACGGCGCCCATGCCATTCAGCTGCCGCATGACGTTGACGCGAAAGCGCCCATGACCCTCGAGTGGATGGGCAAAATCCGCGCCGTCCTTCTTCTCGAAGCGCTCGACCGCGGCCTTGGGCATGATCTCGTAGAGTGCCGCCTTCACCCACTCGGGGTTGAGCTTCTCGGGCTTGAGCGGCGTCAGGTCGCCGTAGACACGCACCCGCGGCGGATCGCCCGCGATCAGGTGCAGGTCCGAGCCGCGCCGCTGCAGGATCTCGGTGAGGAGGGCATCGACCTGTGCCACGGTGGAGCCGCGTCCCTTCAGCCCGACGCCGCAGCGGGCGGTGGCGCGTCCAGCTTCGGCAGCATGGTCGTGTCCGTGACGAAGCGCTGGAAAGCGCGCTTATCGCTCGCGTACGCGTAGGCGTCGTCGGGATCGATGCTGCGCGCGTTGATGGCCGCGAGCAGGGCCTGGTCGAGCAGCTGCATGCCGAGGTCGCGGCCCATCTGCAGCTGGCTCGGGATCTGATGGGTCTGCTCGGTCTGGATGAGCTTGGCGATCGCCTTGGTCATCATCAGGATCTCGCAGATGGCGCGGCGGCCGTGGCCGTCGCCGGACTTGACCAGCACCTGCGTGACCACCGCCAGCAGGCTCTGGGCGAGGAAGCTCTTGGTCTGCTCGCGCTCCTCGACCGGCAGGGCATCGATGATGCGGTCGATGGTCTTGACCGCGCCCGTGGTATGCAGCGTGCCGAGTACCAGGTGTCCGGTCTCGGCGGCGGTCATCGCCATCGAGATGGTCTCGGCATCGCGCAGCTCGCCCACCAGGATGACGTCCGGGTCCTCGCGCATCGCCGCGCGCACCCCTTCGGCGAAGGTCGGGATATGCGTGCCGAGCTCGCGCTGGATCACCTGGCTCTGCTTGCTCGGATGCACGAACTCGATCGGGTCCTCGAGACTGATGATGTTGAGCTTCCGGGTCTCATTCAGGTGGTTGATCATCGCCGCCAGGGTCGTCGACTTGCCGGTGCCGGTGGAGCCGGTGACCAGCACCATGCCCTGGTGGAAGTCGCACAGCTTGGTGACGATCGGCGGCAGACTGAGGCTCTCGAGTGTCGGCACGGTCGAGGGGATGGTCCGGAATGTGGCCCCCACGCCGGTGTCCTTACGGTACACGTTGACGCGGAAGCGCCCGCCCTCGGCCGACACGTAGGAGAAGTCGAGGTCGTTGCCGCGTGCGAAGTGCTCGTTCTGCGAGTTGGTGAGGATCTCGGCGATGTAGCCCTCGAGCTCCCCCGGCCGCAGGTCGCGGAACTTGATCGGCAGCAGATCGCCGTGCATGCGCAGCATCGGCGGCACGCCGACCGCCAGGTGCACGTCCGAGCACCCCTGCTGCGTGCCGAGCTTGAGGAAGGCATCGATTCGAGCCACGCGCACCCGCTCCGCGGTTAAGGCCGTAGAGCCTGTTTAGCCGGTACGGGGCTTCAGGATCAACAGCTTGAAGGCAGAAATTTGACGTAACGCACGAAGTTTGTCCATCGTCGGCGCCAGGCGGTCGCCCCGGCGGGCCGGATGGTTAGCGGAAGCGTTCGAGCGCGCCGCGCAGCTCGTCCATGGTCTGGAAGCGCTTGTTCTTGTCGACCGCCATGGCTTTCACCACCAGGTCCGAGAGCCCGGGCGGCAGTTTCGGGTTGAGGTCCTGGGGGACGCGCGCCTTGCCCTGTACGTGCTGATACATCACCGACATGTGATCGCCGCGCGAGTAGGGCGGCACGCCGGTCACCATCTCGTAGAGCATGACGCCGAGTGCGTAGATGTCGGCGCGCTCGTCGACCTTCTTGCCGAGGATCTGCTCGGGGGCCATGTACTTGGGCGAGCCGATGACGTAGCCGGTCTTGGTGAGCTGGGTGTCGCCCTCGCGCTGCGCGGCGGCGACGCCGAAGTCCACGATCTTGAGCAGCCCCTCCTGGTTGATGAGCACGTTGGCGGGCTTCAGGTCGCGATGCACGATGCCCTGCTGGTGAGCCACCGCCATGCCGGTGCAGATGTCGATGCCGAACTGCACGGCGCGCTTGAGCTCGACCGGCTTCTCGTTGACCACTTCGCCGCCGAGCGTGTGCGAGGGGAAGTACTCCATCGAGATGGCGTACAACCCCTGGATGTAGAGGAAGTCGTAGATGCGGATGACGTTCTTGTGGGTGATCTTGCGCGAGTAGCGCAGCTCGTGGACGAAGCGCTTCATCACTTCCTCGTCCTGCGAGACGTTGGGGTTGAGGAACTTGAGGATCAGCCGCTCATCGACCACCGTGTCCTCCATCAGCAGCACGGTGCCGAAGGCACCGCGCCCGATGCGGTCGATGTACTTGTAGCGGCCCTCGATGATCTCGCCCGGTTTCAGGGTCTGGATGTCGAGTCGTGAGGCGGCCGCCGCCGCCGCCTCCGCCTGGCGCCGCGCCTGATCGTTGATCACCACGGTACGGGTCGGCTCGGCGGGCGCCGGACCTGAAGCCGGCCCCGAGCGCCCGCCGCTCTGTGCCGTACTGCCTACCAGCGGTGGCGGCAAGGTGGCGGATGCCTGGCCGGCGCTGAGCGTAACGATGCCGGCGATGCGATTGTCGAGCTCGTTCACCGCGGCCGCCGCCAGGCGCGAGACCGTCTGATCAGGCGAGGCGGCCTGTGCCTGCAGCTCCTTGCGCACCTGGTCGGCCTGGCTCTCATCCGCCACCTTCGACAGCGCCTGGATCGCCTCGATGCGGATCTCGCGCTCCGGGCGCGCCACCAGTGGCAGCAGCGTCTCGACCAGGTTGCTGTCGCCGAGCTTGCCGAGCGCGCGCACCACGATCGGCGTCGCCTTGCCGGTGCTGCCGCTGTGCAACATCTCGATCAGGCGCGGCACGGCGCGCTTGTTGCCGATTTCCGCGAGCGCATCCACCGCGCGCTCGCTCACCCACCAGTCGCTGTCACGCGTCGCCTGGATGAGCGAGTCGATGGCGCGCTCGTCCTTGGTCTGGTTGAGGATCTCGATGGCGGCGCGGCGGATGTCTTCGTCCTTGTCGCGCACCAGCTGCAGCACCGCGTCGATGACCTTCGGGCCGCCGATCTTGCCGAGCGCATCGGCAGCGCGGCTGCGTACCCACCAGTCGCTGTCCTTGAGCGCTTCCAGCAGATACTTGACCGACTTGGCATCGCCCACCTCGTTCAGCACTTCGACGGCCGCGCGCCGCGCGTTCTCGTTCTCGTCCTTGAGAACTGCGATCAGGTGGCGAACGGTCTCCGGGTGGTTGGCCTTGATGACGACATCGACGGCCTTGTTGAGCACGTCGATCTCGGGATCGCGCAACAGCGCGCACACCCGCTCGATGTCGATCGGGCCATCCATGCGCTGCAGCGCCGACAGCACGGCGCTGCGGATCAGCTTGTTCGGGTCCTTGAGCAGGCCGTGCAGCGCGGTCTGCACCTCCGGCAGGTTGAAGCGCCCCAGGGTATTGATGATGTGGACGCGCGCGATGGCATCCTTGCCCTGCAGGCGGCCGAGGAGCTCGGGGATCGAGGCTTTGTCGGCGACCTCGGCGATGACGCGAAACAACGCCGCCTTCTCGTTCGGCTCCTGCGCGTAGGCCGCGGTCAGGAGCTCGCGTACCGTGAAGCGCGACTTCTGCGCGGAGATCACTTCCAGCAGCGCCGACTTGGAGATGCCCTGCGTGTTGAGCGCATCGAGCAGCATGTGCGCCGGATAGTTCTGGCTGCTGGTGAGCGCCCAGGCGATGCCGGAGACGACGCGCGGGCTGCCCTCGATCAGGCCGCGCATGAGCAGCGGGAAGGTCTTCTGGCTCACCAGCGTGCCGAGCACGTCGACCAGCAGCAGGGTGGCGCCTTTGTCGGCGTCCGGCAGCGCGCTGAAGATCGACTCGATCGCCCCGGGGCCCACTTCCTTGAGCCGCGCGACCGCCTTCTGGGTCGCCGGGTTCGACGGGTCGGGCGAGGTGCGGATCTCGACGATCAGGCGCTCGGCCCGCAGGTTGGTGAAGAAACTCATTCAGCCTTTCCGACCGGCGGTCGCGCCTGGCACACGCCTGCCGTGACGGGCGCAGCGGATGCTCGCGCGGCGGGGTGTCCGCCGGTTGGCCGTTTTTGGGGCGCGGATGTAGTCAAGGGCGCTGGAGCGACGCTTCCGGTTGATTATGCCACAGCCCCGCCACCGGACCGGCTGACCGCCATGCGCGCCGCCCTCCCAGGCTCTACAATGACTTTTTCGATCCCGCCGGATTTCCGACATGACCCCCCAGCCCCCCCTCGACGCCGTGCGCGCGGTGCTCGAAGCCTATATCGATCCGTACCTCGGCGAGACGCTCGGCGCCGCCCGGGCGGTGCGCGAGGTGGACGCGGCGCCGGCGGGCTACAAGGCGCGGATCGTGCTGGGGTTTCCCGTCGGCGGCTATCGGGACGAGCTCGCCGCCGGACTATCCGTAGCGCTCGCAAGCGCTGGCATTGCCGCCCCGCTCGCCATCGAGCTTGAGTCCGAGATCCGCGCGCACGCGGTGCAGCGCCCTCTGCGGCCGCTCGGTGACATCAAGAACATCGTCGCGGTCGCCTCCGGCAAGGGCGGCGTCGGCAAGTCCACGGTGGCGGTGAATCTGGCGCTTGCCTGGGCGGCGCAGGGGGCGCGGGTGGGGGTGCTGGATGCCGACATCTACGGGCCCAGCCAGCCGCTGATGCTTGGCCTGTCCGGCGAACGGCCGCTGCTGGCCGAAGGCAAGCGGCTGCAGCCGCTCACGGCGCACGGTGTCAGCGCCATGTCGATCGGCTTCCTCGTCGACGCCGCGCAGCCGATGGTATGGCGTGGACCGATGGTGACTCAGGCCCTGACGCAGCTGCTCTCCGAGACGCAGTGGGGCGCGCTCGACTACCTCGTGGTCGACATGCCGCCCGGCACCGGGGACATCCAGCTGACGCTCGCGCAGCGCGTGCCGGTTGCCGGAGCGGTCATCGTCACCACGCCCCAGGACATCGCCCTCGCCGATGCCCGCAAGGGACTCAAGATGTTCGAAAAGGTCGCCGTGCCCGTGCTCGGGGTGGTGGAGAACATGAGCGTGCACGTCTGCTCGAGCTGCGGGCACGCCGAGCATATCTTCGGCAGCGGCGGGGGAGCCGCGCTCGCACAGCAGCACGGCGTGAAGCTGCTCGGTGAGCTGCCGCTCGATGCGCACATCCGCGAGGAGGCCGACGGCGGGCGGCCGACCGTGATCGCCGCGCCCGACTCGCCGCGCGCGCGCTGCTATTTCGAGATGGCGCGCCGCACGGCCGCGGCGCTCGCCATCCGCGCCCGCGACCGCAGCAGTGTGTTTCCGCAGATCGTCATCGAGGAAACCTGAAGCCCATGGGGCAAACGGAAGCCGCTCCCGTGTTCGACACGTTGCCGCGCTCGGCGGTGTACACGGGCATCCTGCCGTGCCAGAAGATAAGCGCGATGGTTTCGAGCGGTGAGGTCGCGCCGGTGGGAATCCTGTCCGAGATTCTGCCGGATCAGGTACAGCCGGCCAGCATCGACCTGCGGCTCGGAGACTTTGCCTATCCGCTGGATGCCAGCTTCCTGCCCGGCAAGGGCACGAAGGTCCTGGAGAAGATGGCGCAACTCGATGCCGACTTTCAGAGCTTCGGGGTGGACCTCAGAACAGGCGCGGTGCTCGAGAGAGGTCGCCTGTACCTCGTGCCGCTGCTGGAGTCGATCCGCCTGAAAAGCGACGTGGCTGCTTTCGCCAATCCCAAGAGCTCGACCGGCCGGCTCGACATACTGACGCGTCTCATCGCCGATGAGGCAGCGCTGTTCGATCAGGTCGAGGAAGGCTACGAGGGGCAGCTGTACCTGGAGATCGCGCCGCGCAGTTTCAGCGTCGTGGTGCGGGCCGGGACACGGCTGAATCAACTTCGCTTCAGGAGAACCCGGGGGGAGGCGCCGCGCGCCATTACTGCGGCTGACTGGCGCCAGCTGGTGACTGACGGGCAGGTATCGGATGCACTCGAGGTGAGTGACCGGACCGGTTACCTGCCGTTCTCGATCGACCTGGTGGGCTCGGGCGTTGACGGCTGTCTGATTGGCTGGCGCGCGAAGAAGCATACCAAGCGGATCGATCTCGACAGACGCGACTACGACCCGCTCGATTTCTGGGAACCGATCCGCTTTCACCGCCGGGCCTCGCTGGTTCTGGACCCGGATGAGTTTTATATCCTGATGACCAAGGAACCGATCGCGGTGCCGCCGGACTTTGCCGCCGAGATGCTGCCGTACGACACGCGGGCCGGCGAATTCCGCGTGCACTACGCGGGATTCTTCGACCCCGGTTTCGGCTGGGATCCGTCCACCAGGAAGGCGGGCGGCAGCCGCGGCGTGCTCGAGGTGCGCTCGCACGAGGTGCCGTTCGTTCTGGAACACGGCCAGCGGGTCGGCTGGTTGCGCTACGAGCGCATGGCCGAGCGCCCGCAGGTGCTGTACGGCCGCGAGATCGGCTCACACTATCAGGGCCAGGACCTGAAGCTCGCCAAGCAATTCAAACAGCCGCAGTTCTAGCACCGTCGACCGCAGCTCACCTCACGGGCGCCTCAGGCTCTCGATCTCGAGCGTCCACTGCACGTCCTCACCGCGCGTCTGCTCGACCTTGAGCGGGATGTAGCCATGGTCGGGGGCGCACCAGAAGCGCGTGATGCGCGGTGAGTTGGCCTTCTGCGAGCGATAGATGACGGTGGGGATTGCGCCCATCGGTGTCTGCAACGTCGCCTCGCCGTCGCGCGCGAATTGATACTGCCGCGTGCCATTGCCGTCGACGATGCGGAAGCTCGCCGGCGTGCGCCCCGCGAGCAGCTCCACGGTGAGTGCGAGCTGCACCGAGCCATCGTCCTGCACGCCGGCAGTGAGCGGTTGCTCGACCTGCGCGCCCTCGTAGCTGCCCGTGACCCGGTGCGCCGCCCAGTCGTAGGTGAGGTCGATGGATTTCGAGCTCTCACCGCCGGCGGACTTGTAACTGAGCGGCTCGACGCCCGTGCTGCTCACCCGCACGACGCTCACCTGACGGGGCGGGAAGACTCCGGCCGCCAGGCGTCCGATGCCGCGCGGCGTGCTGCTCGAGCTGTAAGTCCAGGTATCCCCGGTGTGCTCGAGCTTCAGATCCGACACCGCGACCGTCATCCCGTGCCAGATGCCGCGGTAGCTCGCCTGGTAGGGCTTGAGCTCATCGGCGCGCGCCGCAGCGCACGCGGTGAGCGCAGCCAGCGCCAGCATCCACGTCCGTGTCACTTGAAATCCTCCGTGACGGGAACGCTCAACGGCCGGCCGTCGAGCCACGCGGCGCCGTCGCGCCAGCTGAGGCGACCGTCGGCGAACCAGCCGAGCGCCCGCGGGTAGATGACGTGCTCGGTCGCGAGCACGCGCGCGGCGAGACTCGAGGCGGTGTCGCCTGAGCGCACCGGCAGACGCGACTGCAGCACCACCGGGCCGGCATCGAGCTCCGGCGTCACGAAGTGCACGCTCGCGCCATGCTGCGCATCGCCCGCCGCGAGCGCACGCCGGTGGGTATCCAGGCCCGGATACTTCGGCAGCAGTGAGGGGTGAATGTTGAACAGGCGCCCGAGGTAACGGCCGACGAAGGCCCCCGACAACACGCGCATGAACCCGGCCAGCGCCACCGCAGCCGGGCGGTACTCCTCCAGTGCCGCCGCCAGCGAGCGCTCGAAGGCGGCACGCTCGCCCGCATGCGCCACGATCGCCGTCGGGATACCCATGCCGCGTGCCAGCTCGAGCCCGGCGGCATCGCTGCGATCGGCGATCACGACCGCGACACGCGCCGCAATGGCACGCGCCTCGCAGGCGCGCGCCAGCGCCTCCATGTTGGAGCCGCGGCCGGAGATCAGAATCGCGAGCGGCAGCTGCGGGGCGGCACTCATTCCCGGATTGAGACGCCGCGGTCCCCGTGTGCCACCGCGCCGATGATGCGCGCGGTCTCGCCGTGCGCAGTCAGCAGCTCGAGCGCGGCATCGGCACTCGCGGCCGGCACGATGACCACCATGCCGAGACCGCAGTTGAAAGTGCGGTACATCTCGGCGGCCTCGATGCGCCCGGTGCTCTGCAGCCAGTCGAACAGCGGATCGCGGTGCCAGCGGCGGCGTTCCAGCACCGCCTCGAGGCCCGCAGGCAGGGTGCGCGGGATGTTGTCGGTGAGGCCGCCGCCGGTGATGTGCGCCAGCCCGTGCACCGGCAGTGCGCGCATGAGTGCCAACAGCGGCTTCACATAGATGCGGGTCGGCGCGAGCAGTCGCTCGAAGAGCGGCCGGCCATCGAGCAGGGTGTCGGCGGTGGCGCCTGTCGAGGCGATGAGGCGGCGGATGAGTGAGTAGCCGTTGGAATGCGCTCCGGAGGAGGCGAGGCCGATCAGGGCATCGCCGGCGGCGACGCGGCTGCCGTCGATGATCGCGGCCTTCTCGACCACGCCGACGCAGAAGCCGGCGAGGTCGTAGTCCTCGCCGTGATACATGCCGGGCATCTCGGCCGTCTCACCGCCCACCAGCGCGGCGCCGGCCTGCACGCAGCCCTCGACGATGCCGCGCACCACGGCCTCGGCGATGGGCACGCGCAGCTTGCCGGTGGCGTAGTAGTCGAGGAAGAACAGCGGCTCTGCGCCCTGCACGACGACGTCGTTGGCACACATCGCGACCAAGTCGATGCCGATCGTGTCGTGGCGGCCGGTATCGATGGCGAGCCGCAGCTTGGTGCCGACGCCGTCGGTGCCGGACACCAGCACCGGGTGCCGGTAGCCGGCCGGCAGCTCGACCAGTGCGCCGAAGCCGCCGATTCCCGCCAGCACCTCGGGCCGCTGCGCGCGTCGCACCAGGGGCTTGATGCGCTCGACGAGCTCATCGCCGGCGTCGATGTCGACACCGGCATCACGATAAGTCATGCCAGGACGTTCGCTCATAGGATGGGCACCGGCGCAGGGCGGACCGCCGTCGGGCATGTGCCGCGTGTGGTATTGTACATACCGTCCAACGCCCGCGTGCGCGATCCGGACAAATGTCACGACCCTTCCCAAGACCAACTGCCGCAAGGCCTGCGCGCGCAGCGCTCGCGGGGCTCGTTGCGCTGTGCTGCGCGCTGCCCTCGTGGGCGCTGCGTCCGGTGCGAGTCTACGAAGTCGCCCTCGAGCAACTGTCGCCCGCCGCGCTGCAGAACGCGATGCGCCAGGCGCTGGTGCGCGCCACCGGGCGGCGCGAGTCTGCCGACGATCCGGCGCTCGGCAGCGTGATTGCCGACGCCGCCCGCTATGTGCAGAGCTACAGCAGCGGGCCGCACGGCGAGCCGCAGGTGGTGTTCGATGCGGCCGCCGTCGGGCACGCGCTCGAGGCCGCGGGCCGCGCCGTGTGGGCGCATGAGCGGCCCTTCACGCTCATCGTGCTGTACCCGCCGCTGTCGCGCGCGGACGCCGAGGCGGCGCGCGGGGAGCTCGAGCGCGCGGCTACCGAGCGCGGGCTGCCGATCAGCGTGATTCCATTGCCGGTCGTGGATGCTGCCGGCAACCCGGTCGCGGCCGATCAGCTGCTGCAGTCGGCGCAGCGCTATGGCGGCGATCAGGTGCTGGTGGGCCGCGCGGACGCCGCCGTGTCGCCCGGCCAGCTGCAATGGACCCTCTACACCCGCGCTGAGAGCCCGAGCTGGACGGGTACCTTGAGCGCTGGCGTCGATCACACCGTCGACCTGCTGGCACCGCCCCCGGGTGTCGCTGCGGCCGCCGATGCGGCCACGCGTGTGCGCATCGAGGGCATCAGCGGACTCGCCGACTGCGCGGCGGTCGAGCGCGTGCTGCAGAGCATTCCCGGGGTACGTCGCGCCGACCTCGCCGAGATCGACGGCTCAAGCGCCACGTTCGAGATCGACGTATCCGGCGGCAGCGGAGCGTTGGAGCGCGAGCTCGGCGGCACTACGCACATGGTGCGTGTCGCGGGCACTGGATCGCTCGTGTACCGCTATCAGCCGCAGGGCTGAATCCGCCGAGAGCGCCGCCCGCGAAGCACCGTCGTGCGCCATCTGCCCAACCTCATCTGTCTGATCCGCATCGCGCTCATCTGGCCGATCGCTGCCGCACTCAACGCCGGTGAGCAGCTCGCCGCCCTGTCGCTGTTCGTCGCGGCCGGCATGTCGGATGGTCTCGACGGCTACCTGGCCAAGCGCTTTCACTGGACCTCCGAGCTCGGCAAGGTGCTCGACCCGCTGGCCGACAAGCTGCTGCTGGTGACGGTGTTCGTCGAGGCGGCCTGGCTCGGACTCATTCCCTGGTGGCTGTCGGCGACCGTGGTGGCGCGGGATGTGCTGATCGGACTCGGCGCGCTGGTGTTCCGTGTGTGGTTCGGACCGCTGCGCGGGCGGCCCACGGTGCTCAGCAAGATCAACACCGCCGTACAGCTGCTGTACCTGACACTCATCATGCTGAATGCTGCCACCGGCCTGCCGCCGCGCGAGATGCTGGATGCCGCCGGCGCCCTGACGCTCCTGACCACGGTGCTGTCGGGTCTGCAATACGTCGTCACCTTCACGCGGCGCGCCTGGACGCCCGTGCGCTCCGCGTGAGCATGCGCCAGCTGCCGCTCGGCCTGCGGCTCACCGACCGCGCCGTATTCGCGAGCTTTCTGCCCGCGCGCAATGCGGAAGCCCTGGCGCACGCGCGCGCCGTCGCCGCCGGCGAGGTGCGCGGCGTGACCTGGGTATGCGGTCCGGGAGGGACCGGCAAGACGCACCTGCTGCAGGCGATCTGCGCAGCCGCGGCGCAGCGGGTGCGCGCCGCCTACCTGCCGCTCGCGCGCGTGGCGCCCCTCGGTGTCGGGATGCTCGAGGGGCTTTCGCAGCTTGCGTGCGTGTGTCTGGACGACCTCGATCGGGTGGCCGGCGAGCTTACCTGGGAGCGGGCTCTGTTTGGTCTGCTGCGCGAGGCCGAGGAGGCCGCAGGCACGCTCGTGGTCGCATCGCCCGCGCCGCCGGCGCTGCTGCCGTGGGCGCTGCCCGATCTCGGCTCGCGCTTCACGGCGGCCGCGGTGCTGCAGCTGCGGCCGCTCGATGAGGCGGAGCAGCAGGCGGCGTTGCAGCTGCGGGCGCGGCTGCGCGGCTTCGAGCTTCCGGACGAGACCTGGCAGTGGCTGCGGCGGCGCTATCCGCGCGACATGCGCCGTCTTTACGAGCTGCTCGATACGCTCGATGAGGCCTCGCTCACGGCGCAACGCCGGCTCACCGTGCCATTCATCCGCGATGTGCTGCTGCGCTCTGCGGCGCAGCCGCCTGCTTGAGCCGCACGGCGAGCTCGGCGACGCGCCGGCCGAGGGCCTGCGCGAGGGACTTCTCGTCATCGGTGAGGAGCGGGGCCTGCTCGGAGCGTCCGACGTGGGAAGCCCCGTAAGGGGTGCCGCCGCTCGCCGTATGGTTGAGCGCACGCTCGGTGTACGGCAGCCCGACCACGTACATACCGTGGTGCAACAGCGGCAGCATCATGGAGAGCAGCGTGGTCTCCTGGCCGCCGTGCAGCGTCTGAGTGGAGGTGAAGACGCCCGCGGGCTTGCCCGACAGGGCGCCCGTCAACCACAGACTCCCCGTGCCATCGAGGAAATACTTGAGCGGCGCCGCCATGTTGCCGAAGCGCGTCGGGCTGCCGAGCACGAGACCCCCCGTCTCGCGCAGATCGTCGAGCGTCGCGTACGGCGGTCCGCTCTCGGGCACCGCGCGCGGCGGCGCCTCACTCGCGGCGGCGACCGGCGGCACGGTGCGCAGCCGCGCGCTTGCCCCCGGGACCGCCTCTACGCCGCGGCAGACCTGACGGGCGAGTTCCGCGGTGGCGCCCCCGCGGGAGTAAAAGAGCACCAGAATGTCAGTCATGTTGGCTCGCGCCCCCTCAAGTACTATTGTGAATTCTGTGCTGGGGGACGCAAGCGGATCATGATCTGCAAGAAGTGCGTGGTGGGCGGCCGCGTCCAGGGCGTGTTCTACCGCGCCACGGCGGCGCGGCGTGCGCAGGAGCTGGGCATTCGCGGCCATGCTCGCAATCTCGCCGACGGCCGGGTCGAGGTGCTGGTGTGCGGTGAGCGTCCGGCCGTGGAGGCGTTCGTCGGCTGGTTGTGGATCGGCTCATCGGCTTGCAAGGTCACCTCGGTGGAGACGAATGATCTGCCCGTGGATGCAACGCTCCCGCATGGCTTTCATACGGTCTGAAGTGACACCGATGCGCAACGGCGGCGTGGCGCTGCTCGCCGGGCTCGTCCTGCTGGCCGGCAGCGTGCCCGCAAGCGCGCAGCCGCCTCCCGAGCAGCCCTCGACGCCGCCGGCGGCGGCCCCGGCCCCGCCGCCGCCGGCGGTCGCGCCAGACACTTCGACACCAGCGGAGAGCGCGACGGCGCCCGCGGGCCCGGAGGCGCCGACGGCCCCGTCCACCTTACAACTGCCCCCGCCGAAGACCGGCTTCTTCCATCGCCGGCCGCGCCTCAAGGGACAGGCATGGGTGGCCGCCGCCAATCCGCTCGCGGTGAATGCGGGACTGGAGATTCTTGCCAAAGGGGGCACCGCCATCGATGCCGCGGTCGCCGTGCAGACCATGCTCGGGCTCGTCGAGCCGCAGAGCTCGGGTGTCGCGGGCGGCGCCTTTCTCATGTATTACGACGGGCGCAGCCACGAAGTGAGTGCTCTCGATGGGCGCGAGAAGGCACCGGCGGCCGCTCCGGCCGACATGTTCCTCGACGAGCACGGCAAGCCGCTGCCGTTCCTCGAGGCGGTGCGCAGCGGCCGCTCGACCGGCGTACCGGGGGCGATCGCCATGCTGTACGCCGCGCACTCGAGATTCGGCGGGCTGCGCTGGAATGAGTTGTTCCAGCCCGCGATCCGCGCCGCTGCGCAGGGCTTTCGCGTGCCGGCGCGCCTCGCGACGTTCCTCGGTGAGGGCTCGCCGTTCCCTCCGACCAACGAGATCCGCACCTTGTTCTCGCGCCCTGACGGCGGGAATCTCGAGGCGGACGATGTGTTTCGCAATCCCGAGTACGCCAAGACTCTCGAGTTCATCGCCAAGCAGGGTGCGCGCGGGCTCTACGAAGGCTCGATTGCGAGCGAGATCGTGAGGGTCACGCACCAGGAGCCGCTGTCCGGGACGATGACACTGCAGGATCTTGCCAGCTATCGTCCCGAGTGGGACCCGCCGCTGTGCCGGCCATATCGGCACTACTCGGTGTGCGCGCCGCCGCCGCCCGCTGGCGGCGTCTCGCTGCTCGCACTGCTCGGCATACTGGAGCGCACCGACATTGCCAGCCGCAATGCCAACGATCCCCAGGCGTGGTACCTGTTCGCCCAGGCGAGCCGTCTCGCCTATGCCGACCGCGATCGCTACGTCGCCGATCCGCATTTCGTCGCCGTGCCGGTCGAGCGGCTGCTCGATCCGACGTACCTGAAGCTGCGCGCGCAGCTGATCGGCGAGCATGCCGGGCCGCCGCCGCCGCCCGGGGAGATCGCGGTGCCGCGCGGGCGCGATGCGACCACCGAGTCGCAGGGCACGAGCAGCTTCGTCGTGGTAGACGGCGATGGCGATGTGGTGTCGATGACCACCACCATCGAGTCGGTGTTCGGCTCGGGACGAGTGGTCGGCGGCTTCGTGCTCAACAACCAGCTCACCGATTTCTCTTTCACGCCGACCGACAACGGGCAACCGGTCGCGAATGCCGTGCACGGCGGCAAGCGACCGCGCTCTTCCATGGCCCCGGTGATCGTGCTCGACCACGATGGCAACTTTGTCGCCGCCCTCGGCTCCCCCGGAGGCTCGGCGATCACCGAATACAACGCCAAGACGCTGGTGGGACTTCTGGCGTGGAAGCTGACGCTCAAGCAGGCCATCGAGCTGCCGAACCTGATCGCGCGCGGCGATTCCTTCAACGGCGAGCTCGCCAAGTTCACCCCCGAGGTGCTCGTCGGCCTGCGCGATCGCGGCATGGTGCTGAAGGCGGGTCGCGCCGAGAACTCGGGCCTCCATGGCGTGGTGCGGCTGCCGGATGGCACCTATCAGGGAGCAGCCGACTCGCGCCGTGAGGGCGTGGCGCTGATGCTCGAGCCGCCGCACGCGGCAGCCAAGCACGCGGTGCACTAGTCAGTCTGTCGTACGCCGCGCGAGCCGCCCGCGCATCAGCCAGTAGACCGCCAGCCCCAGCACTACGGTGACGAGGCAGCGTGTTCCCAGAGTCGCCCCGCTTTTCGACGTCCAGCCAACGCCGGCGCTCAGCGCGTCGTTGCATCGGCCGGGAACCCGAGGTCATCGGCGCCGTTCCAGCGCCGCCAGGCGCTGAGCACCAGGTCCGGGTAGTTGCGTTTGCCGGGACTGCCGTTGTAGCGCGCCAGCGCCTTGCGCACGTCGTTGTGCTCGTAGCCGAGATAGAAGCGCAGGATGGCGCAGCCCATGCGCACGTTGGGCTCGACGTGCACCAGCTGATAGCGGCGCATGCCGAGACGCTCCGGCCAGAACGGCATGACCTGCATGAGTCCCACCGCGCCGGCGGATGACACCGCCCAGCGATCGAAGCGGCTCTCGACCGCCATCACCGCCATCACGAGGCCGGGCGGCAGCCGCGCCTGGCCCGGTCTGTGCGTCTCGCAGTACACCTGCTTGAGAATGTCGAGCCGCTCGGACTTATCCTTCACGAGCGGCCGCAGGCGCGGCTCCATGAGCGTGTACCAGACCGCGGAGTCGTACTGATCGGTGAAGCATTGCGCCTCGCTGATGGCGCGCGAGACGACCTCGCGCAGCTCCGGGTCGAGCTGCTGGTCGGCGCGCGCCGCGCTCGTGCCGAGGGCGAGCAGCAGGGCAAGCGCCAGGCTGCGCAGCGCGCTGCGCGGCGGCCGCTCAGCCCAGGCGCGTGCGCAGGAAGGCGAGCGCCTCATCGAGCGGAAAATCGGTGCTGGCAGTGTCGCGGCGGTGCCGGTACTCGAGCTTGCCCGCCTCGAGACCGCGATCCGCCACCACCACGCGATGCGGGATGCCGAGCAGCTCCGCGTCGGCGAACTTGACGCCGGGACGCGCGTCGCGGTCGTCGAGCAGCACCTCGACGCCGGCGGCGGTGAGCTCGGCGTACAGGCGGTCGGTGACCTCGCGCACACGGTCGGACTTCTGCAGGTTGAGTGGCACCAGCACCACCTGGAAGGGAGCGATCGGCTCAGGCCAGATGATGCCGCGCTCATCGTGATTCTGCTCGATCGCCGCCGCCACGATGCGCGTCACACCGATGCCGTAGCATCCCATGTAGAGCGCGGTCTCGCGGCCAGCCTCATCGAGCACCAGGGCCCTCATCGCCTCGCTGTACTTGCGTCCGAGCTGAAAGATGTGTCCCACCTCGATGCCGCGCGCAATCCTCAGGCGCCCGCGCCCCGTCGGGCTCGGATCGCCGTCGACCACCTTGCGCAGATCCGCCGGGATTGCGCCCTGGACGTCGCGCTCCCAGTTGACCCCGGTGAGGTGCAGATCCTTCTCGTTGGCGCCGCATACGAAGTCGGCGAGCGCGAGCGCAGCGTGGTCGGCATAGACGCGGCCTCGCAGGCCCACCGGACCGACATAGCCCGGCTCCGTACCTGAGGCGGCGCGCACCCGCTCGGCGCTCGCGAGCGTGAGCGGAGTTGCGACGCCGGGGAGCTTCTGCGCCTTGACGGCGTTGAGCTCGTGATCGCCGCGCACCACCAGCGCGACGACATCGCCGCCATCGGCGCCCTCGACGATCAGCGTCTTCAGGCAGCGCGCCGGCTCCATCTTGAGCAGGCGCGTCAGATCCTCGATGGTGCGCGCTCCCGGCGTCGGCACGCGGCGCAGCTCCTCGCGCGGGGCGGGGCGCGGCGTTGTCGATGGCAGCGTCTCGGCGGCCTCGAGGTTGGCGGCATAATCGTCGGCGTCCGAGAACACGATCGCGTCCTCGCCCGAGTCGGCCAGCACGTGAAACTCCTGGCTGACGTCGCCGCCGATCGCCCCGGAGTCGGCGCGCACCGCACGGAACTTAAGTCCCGTGCGCGTGAAGATGCGCGTGTAGGCCTCATACATCGCCCGGTAACCGCCACGCAGAGACTCCTCGTCGAGGTGAAACGAGTAGGCGTCCTTCATGATGAACTCGCGCGCCCGCATCACGCCGAACCGCGGCCGCACCTCGTCGCGGAACTTGGTCTGGATCTGGTAGAAATTCACCGGCAGCTGGCGGTAGCTCTTGAGCTCGCGGCGCGCGATGTCGGTGATCACCTCCTCATGGGTCGGGCCGGCGACGAAATCGCGCTGATGGCGGTCCTTGATCCGCAGCAGCTCCGGGCCGTACTGCGTCCAGCGGCCCGATTCCTGCCACAGCTCCGCCGGCTGGATCACCGGCATCACCATCTCGAACGCGCCGGCGCGGTTCATCTCCTCGCGGATGATGCGCTCGACCTTCTGCAGCACCCGGAGCCCAAGCGGCAGCCAGCTGTAGAGTCCGGCGGCGAGCCGCCGGATGAGTCCGGCGCGCAGCATCAGCTGGTGGCTTAAGACCTCCGCTTCGGCGGGGGTCTCCTTCAGGGTGTTGATCGGGTACTGTGAGAGGCGCATCGAGCGGGGCGGGCCTGTAGGGTGAGAATACAAAGGGGGCTGGCATCTTAGCAGGAGCCCCCTGCTAAGATTTGCGCGTGGCGACGACACCTACCCAGCCCGACAGCCGGCCCCGCGGCCGCGGCGTTTATCTGCTGCCCAATCTGCTCACCACCGCCTGCCTGTTCTCGGGCTTCTATGCGGTGGTGGCGGCGATCGACAAGCACTTTGCCCCGGCCGGCATGGCGGTGTTCGCCGCCATGATCTTCGACACGCTCGATGGGCGCATGGCGCGCCTCACCCACACCGAGACCGCCTTCGGCAAGGAGTACGACAGCCTCGCCGACATGGTGGCCTTCGGGCTCGCACCGGCCATCGTCGCCTACCAGTGGGGCGTGGTGCGCATCATGGAATTCGGCCACTACTGGGGCCGCTTCGGCTGGCTGGCGTGCTTCTTTTATGCCGCGGCGGCCGCGCTGCGGCTGGCGCGCTTCAATACCCGCACCGCCGCCGACAAGCGCTACTTCGAGGGCCTGCCGAGCCCGTCGGCGGCCGCGATCGTCGCGGCCTTCGTGTGGTTCTCGAGCGAGTGGACGGAGCCGGGGCTCGAGCCGGGGCTCACGGGACTGATCGCCGCGTTCGTCATCACCGCGAGCGCGGGCGCGCTCATGGTGAGTCGCTTCGCCTTCCCCAGCTTCAAGCAATTCGATCTCGACCGGCGCATCAAGTTCGTGTACCTGCTGCTGGTGCCGCTGTTCTTCCTCGCCATCGCCGTTGACCCGCCGACCATGCTGCTCTCGATGTTCGGCGTCTACGCGCTCTCGGCGCCGCTGTTGTGGCTCGGCCGGCGCTTGCGGCGGCTGTTGCGCGGCGTTCCGCCGCCCAGCGGCGCCTGAGGTTCGCGCATGCACGAGCAGCGCCGCCTCGCCTATCTCCAGGCGCTCGGCCTCGAGCAGTGGGTGCCGCGCACCACGGCGCCGGCCACGCTCGCTGCGGTGGAGGCGCGCGCCGTGCCCGCGAGCGCGGCACCGCAGAGCGGCGAGCTCGAGGCGCGCTGGGAGGCGCTGCGCGCTGAGGTTTTGAGCTGCCAGCGCTGTCCGCTGCACCTCAGCCGCACCCAGGGGGTGTTCGGCGTCGGCCCGCGGCGTTGCGACTGGCTGGTGGTCGGCGAGGCGCCGGGAGCGGAGGAGGACCGGCGCGGCGAGCCGTTCGTGGGGCAGGCGGGCCAGCTGCTCGATGCGATGCTGCGCGCCATCGGCCTCGATCGCAGCGCGAACGTCTACATCGCCAACATCCTGAAGAGCCGCCCGCCGGGCAATCGCGATCCGAAGCCCGAGGAGGTCGCCGCGTGCCTGCCGTATCTCAAGCGCCAGATCGAGCTGCTGCAGCCGAAGCTGATCCTCACGGTGGGGCGGATCGCGGCGCAGAACCTGCTCGCGACCGAGGCGCCGCTCGGCCGATTACGCGGCCAGGTACACTACTTCGGCGAGCTGAACACCCCGCTCGTCGTGACGTATCATCCCGCTTACCTCCTGCGCACACCCGCGGATAAGCGCAAGGCGTGGGAGGATCTCAAGTTTGCCCGTAACCTGTTCCAGCAGCTGACGCAGGGTTCCGATGGCCACCGCCCCTGACATGCTCGCTTCGAGTCCCGAGCTGATCCGCGCCATGCGCGACGCCGATGTGCCCGACGTGGTCGGCATCGAGCGCGCCTCGTACCAGTTTCCCTGGAGCGAGGGGATTTTCCGCGATTGCCTGCGCGTCGGATACACCTGCCGCATCGCCACAGTCGGGCGGCAGATCGCGGGCTATGGCGTGATGAGCGCCGGCGCGGGCGAGGCCCATATCCTCAACCTGTGCATCGCCGCGGGGTTTCGCTGCCGCGGGCTCGGCCGCCGGATGCTGACGCTGCTGGTCGAGCGCGCCGCGGTCGTCGGCATGAAAGAGGCGTTCCTCGAGGTGCGGCCCTCCAACACCGCAGCCATCCGCCTCTACCTGGCGCATGGCTTCGAGCAGGTCGGGATGCGGCGCGGCTACTACCAGGCCGTCGGCGGACGCGAGGACGCTGCGGTGCTCAGGCTCGGGCTGCGCAGCGGCTCGCGCGCCGATCCCTAGCCGATAAGCTTCCCGCATGAGTGACCTGGCTGCCGAAATCCATCGGCGACGGACCTTCGCGATCATCTCGCACCCCGACGCCGGCAAGACCACGCTGACGGAGAAGCTGCTGCTGTTTGGTGGCGCTATCCAGATGGCCGGCACCGTCAAGGGGCGCAAGGCCGCGCGCCACGCGACCTCCGACTGGATGCGGCTCGAGCAGCAGCGCGGCATCTCGGTGACCTCATCGGTCATGCAGTTTCCGTATCGCGACTGCATCGTCAACCTGCTCGACACGCCGGGGCACGAGGACTTCTCCGAGGACACCTACCGCACGCTCACGGCGGTCGACTCGGCGCTCATGGTCATCGACTGCGCCAAGGGGGTGGAGGAGCGCACCATCAAGCTGATGGAGGTCTGTCGGCTGCGCGACACGCCGATCATGACTTTCATCAACAAGCTGGATCGCGACGGGCGCGCGCCCATCGAACTGCTGGATGAGATCGAGGCCGTGTTGCGCATCGGCACCGCACCGATGACCTGGCCGATCGGCATGGGGCGTGAGCTGCGCGGCATCTATCACCTCGCCGAGGACCGCATCTACGCCTACGAGGCGGCCGAGCGCGGCCGCGTGGGAGAGAACCGCATCATCGACGGGCTCGACAGCGCCGCGGGGCGCGAGTTTCTCGGCGATCAGCGCTGCGCCTTTCTCGAGGAGATCGAGCTGGTCAGGGGAGCCACCGAGGCCTTCGATCCGCAGGCCTACCGGGCCGGACAGCAGACGCCGGTGTTCTTCGGCTCGGCGATCAACAACTTCGGCGTCGAGGAGCTGCTCGCCGCCTTCAGCGTGCACGCTCCGGGGCCGCTGCCGCGTGTCGCGCGCGAGCGCACGGTGGCGGCGGACGAGGCGCAGCTCGCCGGCTTCGTCTTCAAGATCCAGGCCAACATGGATCCGGCGCACCGCGACCGCATCGCGTTCCTGCGGCTATGCGCCGGGCGCTACAGCCGCGGCATGCGCCTGTTCCACGTGCGGCTCGACAAGGAGGTACGCGTGGCCGACGCGCTTACCTTCATGGCTGCCGACCGCGCCCAGGCCGAGGAGGCTTACGCCGGCGACATCATCGGGCTGCACAACCACGGCACCATCAACATCGGCGACACCTTCACTCAGGGCGAGCAGCTCACCTTCACCGGCGTGCCGAATTTCGCGCCCGAGATCTTCCGGCGCGCGGTGCTCAAGGATCCGCTGCGCATGAAGGCGCTGCACAAGGGTCTGTCGCAGCTGTGCGAGGAGGGCGCCACGCAGCTGTTCCGGCCGCTGCGCAACAATGAGCTGATTCTCGGTGCGGTGGGGCAGCTGCAGTTCGAGGTGGTGGCGTTCCGCCTCGCCGATGAGTACGGCGTGCAATGCGTATTCGAGCCGGTCGGGGTGCACACCGCGCGCTGGATCGGGAGCGCCGACGACCAGCGGCTCGAGGAGTTTCGCGCCCGCCTCTACGAGCACCTGGCGCTCGATCACGCCGGGGCGCTGGTGTATCTGGCGCCCTCGCGCGTCAATCTCGAGCTGACGCTCGAGCGCTGGCCCGGAATCGTATTTCGCGAGACCCGCGAGCACGCCACCTGAAGGCGGCGCGCGCCGGCGGTCACACAGGCCCGGCGACTGTTCCCCGTCAACGGAGAGATGGCGCCGCGGCGCGATTTGTGCGACACAGGCCGCATGAACGATGCCGCCGCGGCCGCTGCCCCGTTCCTGCAGCGCGAGATCCTCGTCAACCTGCTGTACGAGGCTGCCGAGCTCGAGCACAACCTCATGTGCACCTATCTCTATGCCGCCTTCAGCCTGAAGGACGGCGAGGGCGAGGGGCTGAGCAGCGCCGAGGCGGCGGCGGTCAAGCGCTGGCGCCAGGCGCTGCTTGGGGTCACGATCGAGGAGATGGGGCACCTCGGCGCGGTGTGGAACATCACGGCCGCGCTCGGTGCGAGTCCGCGCATCGGACGCGCGAATTTCCCGCTCGACCCCGGCTACCTGCCGGCGAGCATCACGGTGCGGCTCGCCCCCTTCAGCGCCGACACGCTGCAGCACTTCGTGTTCCTCGAGCGGCCGCGCGGCTCCGCGGAGCCGGAGGGCGCGGGCTTCGCCTGCGAGCGCCCGTACGTGCGCGGCAGCGAGCGGCCGCACCTCACCCCGATGGGGCGCGACTACGACACCGTGGGTGACTTCTACGCCCGGATCGGGGAGGGCCTGCGCAGCTTCGTCGAGCGCCACGGCGAGGCCGTCGCCTTCGACGGCGATCGCGCGCTGCAGCTCTCGCCCGCCGAAGTGAGCCTCCCCGGCGTCAAGCCGGTGGTCTGCCTCACGACGGCGCTCGCGGCCTTCGAGGCCATCATCACGCAGGGCGAGGGCGCGCCGGCTGATTCCGCCGGCTCGCACTATCAGAAGTTCCTCGCCATTCGCCGCGAGCTCAATGAGCTGCGCGCGCAGAACCCGGACTTCAACCCGGCCTTTCCGGCCGCCACCAATCCGGTACTGCGCCGGCCGCCGCGACCCGAGGGGCGCGTATGGATCGAGGACGCGGACGCGTTCGCTACCGTTGATCTCGGCAACGCGTGCTACGCGCTCATGCTGCGCCTGTTGGGCTACTCGTACGGGGTACGCGGGCCGAGCGCCGAGAAGTCGCTGGTCGTCGATCTTGCGATCGGGCTCATGCAGGCACTCGCACCGCTCGCCGAGCGCGCTGCGCGGCTGCCGGCGGGGCCGTCGAACCCGCACTGCAACGCCGGCATGTCGTTCATCACGCTGCGCGATCCGAGCCCTCTGCCGCCGGGCCCGGCGGCGCGGCGCGTGTTCCTCGAGCGCCTCGGCGAGCTGTCCGCGACCGCGACCGCGCTCGCGGACGGCGGCGATGCGCGCGCCGGCGCGGCGGCGACGCAGCTGGCCGCGCTCACGGCGCGCGCACAGCGCGGCTTCGATCTCGCCCCGCCAGCGCCACCGGCGGTTGTGGCGCCCGCGCCGCGCCCGCTGCCTGCCGCCGCTCAACCGGTGCCAGCGGCCACCGCCGCCGCCGGGGTCGAGACGGTGCGGGGCGGGAAGCTCGAGCTCGAGTTCGAGGCGAAGCGCTGCATCCACTCGCGCTTCTGCGTCACATGGGCGCCGCAGGTATTTCTCGCCAACGTCCAGGGGCCGTGGCTTCATCCGGATGCGATGCCGGTCGAGCGCCTGGTGGAAGTGGCACACGCCTGTCCGTCGGGCGCGATCCGTTATCGGCGTCTCGATGGCGGGCCGCAGGAGGCTGCGCCGCCCGTCAACCTCGCGACCGTGCGCGAGGCGGGGCCGTATGCGTTGCGCGCGCAGCTCGAGATCGACGGCGCGCCGGCCGGGTTTCGTGCCACGCTGTGCCGCTGCGGTGCCTCGCAGAACAAACCCTACTGCGACGGCTCACACCACCGGGTCGAGTTCACCGCGAGCGGCGAGCCGCCGAGCGGGTCGAGCGACACGCTCGCCGTGCGTGACGGGGTGTTGTCGATCAGTCCGCAGACGAACGGTCCGTTGCAGGTGCGCGGCAACCTCGAGATCGTGAGCGGTACGGGCCGGGTGGTGGCGCGCGTCACGGCCGCGAAGCTCTGCCGCTGCGGCGGCAGTGCCAGCAAGCCGTTCTGCGACGGCACGCACATGAAGATCGGGTTCCGCTCCTCATGAGCCGCGTTCCGGCGCGCGCCACGCCCCGGACTTGATAGCGCAATTCGCGATCAGTGCGCGCCGGGCGGCGTTGAATGCGAATGCTGTTCGGCGAATGCACGGATCGCCTTCCAGGCGGCCCGACTCTCCTCGAGCCATGGCAAGGTGAGTGGCCAATCGTGCTGCATGCCCTTGCCGATGAGCACGCTGGCGTCCGTCCCTTTCTCGGTAGCGGCCGCCCGGACACGCAACGCGTCATCGAGCAGCAGCTCGTTCTCCCCGACCAGCAGCAATAGCGGCGGCAGTCCCGAGAGGTCGGCAAATACGGGCGAGACATACGGTGAGCGTGCATCTGCTCGGTCGACGTAGTATCGGGCCCATGTTTCCAGGTGCTTGCGGCTGAACCACAGATCTTTGCCGAAATTACCGTCGACCGATGCACCCGAGGCTGTCAGGTCAGTCCACGGCGAAAGGAGGATCGCCCCGTTCGGCATCACGCGGCCGAGATCTCTCAGCCGCAGCAGCAGGCTGAGGCTTAAGCCCCCTCCGGCGGAGTCGCCGGCGACAAACAGCGGCGCATCCGGCCGTAGGGTTGTTACGAACTTCCAGGCTGCGAGGGCATCGTCAAGGGCTGCAGGAAACGGATTCTCTGGCGCCAGTCGATAGGCGGGGACGAACACCTCCGCGTCGCAGCGGTAACTCAGCCGCATGGTTCGATTTCGGTACGAAGCCGGCGAACCCATGAAGAACACGCCACCGTGCAGGTAGAGAATCACCCGGGCCGGCGCCTCGACCGCACAGACCGATTCAATGTCGAGCCCGTCGCTGCTGTGGTCCTGGAACACGAGCCTCGGGAACCTGCGCTGCAATGCTTCACGCGAGACGCGCGCGAAGCGCTCGAAGCGGGCGCGCATCGTGAGCGGCGAGGTATGGGCGCCGAACAGGGTACTCGTGATAAGTCCGTAGGCGCGTAGCGAAACCCAGCGCTTCAAGGAGCTGACAGGCCCGGCCCGGACCGGTGCGCTCGCCTGCGTTGGCGACTCCCCCTGCATGTCTGCCCTCTTGTCTGGTGCGGGGCGAACAGAGAATGCACTCAGGCGACAGTCTCCGGCAACGTGGTGGCGTGGACCGGGGGCCTTTGGCTACCTGCGTGGAAACAGCCGCTCAGCGGCGCGCAACCCGCAGCCGCCGCACGGCGAGCGCGAATTCGCCGATGTCGCGTGAGCGCGTTTCGGCCGCCGGCACCCCGTAGCGCAGCTGCGCGTAGCGTGTGAGCAGCTCGTGCACAGCCTCACCGACCCCGGGTACCGCCACACGCAGCGCCGCGCCGTAGGCGAGCGGCCCTTGATGGTCGGCGCGCACCACGCCTGTGCGTGCCAGCTTGCGGCATAGGCGCAGGTAGGCGCGGGCCAGCGCATCTGGACGCACCTGACGGGCACCGCGGCCAGGCTGCCAGGCGATCACCGCGAGCCACACGATGAGCGCCGCCGCGAAGGCCCAGCCGAGCTGGCGCGAGTCATCGAAGTGCAGGCCGAGTCGACCGAGCACATCGAGTTGCGTGGTGTAGTCGAATTTCACCACCCGATCGTTCCACCAGGCATTCGCCGTATCCCAGCGCAGCGCCAGCGCCGCGAGCCACGGCGCGCGCAGCAGCCGCGTGGATGCCGACATCTCATCGGGCAGCAGATCCGCCAGGCCGCGCCGCAGCCGCTCGGGCTCGACGACCGCAGTCGGATCGATGCGCCGCCAGCCGCCCCCGGCGAGCCACACCTCCACCCAGGCGTGCGCGTCGGACTGGCGGACGATCAGGTATCCGCCGCCCGGGTTCCACTCGCCGCCGAGGTAGCCCGTGAGCACGCGCGCCGGCACGCCGGCGGCACGCATCAGCACCGCGAAGGCCGAGGCGTAGTGTCCGCAGAAGCCGGTGCGGGTGCGAAACAGGAAGTCATCGACCTGCTCCCTGCCGAGCTTCTCGGGCTCGAGCGAGTAGACGAAGCCGCCGGTGCGCAGGTAATCGAGCGCCGCCGCCACGAACGCGGCATCGCTGCCCGAGCGGGCGTAGAGCTTCTGAGCCAGCTCGATGGTGCGCGGATTGCGGTCGTTCGGCAGTGAGGTGTCGCGCCGCCGCTCGGCCTCGCTCAGCGGGGCCGTGGCGGTCGTCGCTGTATAGGACAGCGCATCGTAGCGCGTCAGATCAGACACCGGACGGGCGGCGAGCAGCTCGGAGTCATGGGTGAGCGCGACGCCCGGGTCGGGGGAAGCTGCCGGCGTGTCGAGGGCAAACCAGAAGCGGTGGCGGCTCGGCTCGAGCGTCACGTGATAGCGGTACGGGCGCCCGGAGAACGCAAGTGGCGGTGGCGCACGACCCGCAGGTCCACGCACCCAGGTGGCGCCGTCGAAATCGTGCAGCACCGGACCGCGCCAGTAGCGCTCCTCGGGGCGCGGCAGGGTCTGGGAGAATCCGGCGCGGAACGCGATGTCGTAGGAGGTCGTGAGCTTGCCGATGCTGCCCGGGCTCATGCTGTCGCTCAGGCCCGTGATGGCTTCCTCGCCGCGCGGGATGGCCCAGAACGCACCGGCGAGTCGCGGCAAGAAGAGAAACAGCAGCACCGCGAGCGGCGCGGCGATCAGCAGCGTGCGGCCGGCGAGCGCGAGCGCGGCGCGTCCGGGAAAGCGGGGCGTTGCAACGACCGCTAGCGCGGCGCAGCACAGCCACGCCGCAGCGAAATACAGCGGCACGCGCACCAGGCTCTGGCTCCCGAGACAGGCCGCCAGCAGCAGGAACAGGCCCGCGCCAATCAGCACCAGGCGGTCGCGCCGCTGCGTGGTCTCGAGGAGCTTGAGCGAGGACATCAGGATCAGGAGCGAGGTGCCTGCGGCGAGTCCGTTGAGTGTGTGGAATCGAGCCACGACCGCGAAACCCAACACCACCGCGAGCAATATGCGCGCCATGCTGCCCGGCAGCGCCAGCCTCAGGCGCGCGGCTGCCAGCCGCCACAGCATGAGCACGAGCCCCGTGGCCGAGATCCATGCCGGCACGCGGTCGAGCTGCAGCAGCAAGCCGCCGCCGAGCGCCATGCACGCCCACAGCAACGCCCGATTGTCCTCAGTGCGGGACATGCGGCGATCCGAACAGCGCGAGGGCAGACAGACAGCGGTGGCGGTGCTCGGGGCCGCGGTTGGGAGCGATCGCGACACCCGGCAGGGTAAGCCCGTAGCGCTCGCCCACGGCCTCGGCCTCGACCACCCAGCGCGCGAGCTGCGAGAGGCGTGCTTCGACGTCCGGCAGTGCGAGCTGCGCGAAGTCGAGCAGACACAGGTCGGAGCCCGTGGGGCTATATTCCTTCACCAGCAGCGGAGCCGCGCGCGCGTACGCCTTCCAGTCGACCTGGCGCGGCGAGTCGCCGTGGCGAAACGGCCGCAGCCCCTGCCATTCATCCCAACCGCTCGCACCCCGCGGCTGAGCTCCCGGTTGCCGGCCGCTCGCGACGGGCCGTGGGAGCGAGCCGGCCGGGTGCGGATACACCAGCATCTCGACGTCGACGTGCACCCAGGTCCAGGTGCCGAACAGGCCGAAAGGGTGGGCGCTCGCGAGCCGCAGCCGCTCGATCCGCACGCGGCCGCGGTGCGCAGCCACGACCGGCACGGTGAGCTGCGCCCGCCCGAGCGGCGGCACATCGACGGCCACGGAGGGTGCCTCATCGAGCGCCGCTGCGACCGCGGGGCGGGCGCTGCGCGAGGGATTATCGAGTGTGAGCTCGAGTCGGCCCATGCTGCGCGCGAACACCGCCGGCGCGCTCGCTCCCTTCAGCTCGAGGCGCAGCAGGTTGCGATGGCACTCGTGCATCACGACCAGTGCAAAGCCCGCGAGGAGAAAGGTGAGGAACAGCGCGAGACTGTTGCCGTAGTTGAGTCCCGCGAGCAGCATCAGGAACCACAGGAAGCCGAACGCCACGCCGGCGCGCGTCGGCAGGATGTAGAGCCGGCGGCGCGTGAGGCTCACCGGCAGCGTGTCCGCTCCCTGGCGGCGGCGGATCCACGCCGCCATGCGCGCGCGCAGCCGCCGGCGCAGCGCCGCGCCCCATTTGCCTATGCGTCGTGGCACCTGAGTGCATCGATGGCGACGGAGCGCCTCACGTCGGCACCGGCAGCGAGCGCAGAATCTCCTCAGCGAGCGCCGCGGGGTCCGGGCTGTCGCCGGGCGCGCGCCGCTCGAGCCGGTGGCCTACCACCGCGGGGAACACCGCCTGAATATCCTCCGGCCATACCGCGTTGCGTCCGGCGAGGTAGCTCCACGACTGCGCGGCGCGCAGCAGGCCCTGGCCGGCGCGCGGTGACAGGCCGAGCTTCAGATCGGCGCGCTCGCGCGTGCAGGCGATCAGCGACTGGCAATAGTCGAGCAGGGCGTCGGCGACGTGCACACCGCGCACCTCGCGCTGCATGGTGAGCACGCCGCTGGGAGTCAGCGCTGCCGGCATCTCCGGCAGCAGCTCGCGCCGCTCGCCACCGCGCAGCAGCTCGCGCTCATGCTCGGCGTCGGGATAGCCGAGGGTGACGCGCATCAGGAACCGGTCGAGCTGCGATTCGGGGAGCGCGAAGGTGCCGAGCTGCTCGTGCGGGTTCTGTGTGGCAACCACGAAGAACACCTCCGGCAGGCGGTAGGTGGCGCCATCGGCGCTCACCTGGCGCTCCTCCATCGCCTCCAGCAGGGCGCTCTGCGTCCGCGGGCTCGCGCGGTTGACCTCGTCCGCGAGCAGCAGCTGCGTGAAGATCGGGCCGCGGCGGAAGTCGAAGCGCTGGTGCGCGCGATCGAAGATCGATACACCGATGATGTCGGCGGGCAGCAGGTCACTCGTGAACTGCACGCGTTGCCAGGCGAGCCCGAGCACGTGCGCCAGAGCGTGCGCGAGCGTCGTCTTGCCGACCCCGGGCACGTCCTCGATCAGCAGGTGACCGCGTGCCAGCAGGCACGCCAGGCACAGCCGCACCTGCTGCGGCTTGCCGAGGATCACGGTCTCGAGCGCGGCCAGTACCGCCGCGAGCGGCGCGTTGGCGGTGGACACAGCGCTTGCGGAGTTCACTGCGGAGGCAGGCCGCGGACGCGCTCGAGCTGCGCGCGCAGCCCGCTCACGGTGCGCTCGAGCTCGGCGAGACGCTCGCGCTCGGCAGCCACCACCGGGGGCGGTGCGGCGCTCACGAAGCCCTCGTTGGCGAGCCGCGCACGCACGCCCGCCAGGTCCTTCTCGGCCTTGGCCGTAAGCTTGGTCAGTCGCTCGGTCTCAGCGCGCGCGTCGATGAGTCCGGCCATTGGCACCAGCAGCGCCAGCGTGCCGACGAGCGCGATCGCCGCCGGCGGCGCGGTGGCGCCCCCGGCAAGCAGCGTGATGCTCTCGAGCCCGGCGAGGCGCTCGAGCCAGGCACGGTGGCGCGTGCTCAACTCGCGATCCTCCTCGGTGGCATCGCGCAGCAGCAGTGGGATGCGCCGCGACGGATTGATGTTCATCTCGCCGCGGATCTGGCGCACGCCGAGCACCACCGCCTGGATCCATGCCACCTCGCGCTCGGCCTCCCTGTCGGGTGGAAACTCTGCGGCGGTCGGGTAGGGCTGCAACATGACGGTGTCGCCGCCACGTCCGGCGAGCGGCGCGGCCCGCTGCCAGATCTCCTCGGTGATGAACGGCATGAACGGATGCAGGGCGCGCTGCAGGGCCTCGAGGGTCTGCGCCAGCGTCGCCTGCGTACCGGCGCGCGCCGCCGGCTCGCCCGACTGCAGCACCGGCTTGGCGAGCTCGAGGTACCAGTCGCAGAAGTCGTACCAGGTGAACTCGTAGAGCGCCGCGGCGGCGAAATCGAAGCGGTAGTCGGTGAGCGCCGCCTCGACCGCGGCCAGCATGCGGCCGAAGCGCGCGCCGATCCAGCGGTCCGCTACCGAGAGCGTTGGCGCTGCCGCGGGCGCGGCGCCGGGCTGCGCGCCGACCGATTGCATGACGAAGCGCGCCGCATTCCACAGCTTGTTGCAGAAGTTGCGATACCCGCCGACCCGGCCCAGGTCGAAGCGCAGCTCGCGGCCCGAGGAGGCGAGCGCGGCGAACGTAAAGCGCAGCGCATCGGTGCCGTGCGCTGCGATGCCGTTCGGGTACTGACGCCGCGTGGCGCGTTCGATGCCGCCGGCGAGCTTGGGCTGCATGAGTCCGCTGGTGCGCTTGGCGATCAGCGCATCCAGCGCGATCCCATCCACGATATCGAGCGGGTCGATGACGTTGCCCTTGGACTTCGACATCTTGTCGCCGTGCTCATCGAGCACCAGCCCGGTGATGTACACGTCGCGGAACGGCACCTGGCCCATGAACTTCAGCCCCATCATCATCATGCGCGCGACCCAGAAGAAGATGATGTCGAAGCCCGTGACCAGCACGCTTCCCGGGTAGAAGCGCGCCAGCGCGGGAGTCGCCTCGGGCCAGCCGAGCGTCGAGAATGGCCACAGGGCCGAGGAGAACCAGGTGTCGAGCACATCCTCGTCCTGGCGCAGCGGCAGCTTCGCATCCAGGGCGTGGCGCGAGCGCACCTCGGCTTCATCGCGCCCCACGAACACCCGGCCGTCGGGGTCGTACCAGGCGGGAATCCGGTGCCCCCACCACAGCTGGCGGCTGACGCACCAGTCCTTGATGTTGCGCATCCACTCGAAGTAGGTACGCGCCCAGTTCTCCGGCACGAAGCGCGTGCGGCCGTCCTGCACCGCGGCGATCGCCTCGCCCGCGAGCGGCGCGATCTTCACGTACCACTGGTCGGTGAGCCACGGCTCGAGCACGGCGCCTGAGCGGTCGCCGCGTGGAATCGCCAGCCTGTGCTTCTCCGCGAGCCGCACCAGGCCGGCGGCCTCGAGCTCCGCCACGATGCGCTGCCGCGCCTCGAAGCGATCGAGGCCGCGGAAACGCGCCGGCACGGCCTCATTCAGCGCCGCGCGCGCGGTGAGAATGTTGATAAGCGGCAGATGGTGGCGCAGCCCGAGCTCGTAGTCGTTGAAGTCGTGTGCCGGCGTGATCTTCACGCAGCCGGAGCCGAAATTCGGATCGACATAGAGATCGGCGATCACCGGGATCGTGCGGCCGGCGAGCGGCAACACCACGTTGCGGCCCACCAGGTGCCGGTAGCGCTCATCGTCGGGGTGCACGGCCACGGCCGCATCTCCCAGCAGGGTCTCCGGCCGCGTGGTCGCCACCACTACGTGGCCGCTGCCGTCCTCGAGCGGATAGCGCAGGTGCCAGAGCGTGCCGTCCTCCTCCTGCGACTGCACCTCGAGGTCCGACAGCGCCGTGAGCAGCACCGGGTCCCAGTTGACGAGCCGCTTGCCGCGGTAAATGAGACCCTCGTCGTGCAGCCGCACGAACACCTCGATCACCGCGCGCGTCAGTCCCGGGTCCATGGTGAAGCGGTCGCGCGACCAGTCGACCGAATCGCCGAGGCGGCGCATCTGCGCGGCGATGGTGCCGCCCGACTGCACGCGCCACTGCCACACGCGCTCGATGAACGCCTCGCGGCCGAGGTCGGTGCGGTGCTGGCCGGCGGCGTTCAGCTGCCGCTCGACCACCATCTGCGTGGCGATGCCGGCGTGATCGGTTCCCGGCTGCCACAGCGCAGCCTCGCCGCGCATGCGGTGATAGCGCGTCAGGGCGTCCATGAGCGTGTGCTGGAACGCGTGTCCCATGTGCAGCGTCCCGGTCACGTTCGGCGGGGGAATCATGATGCAATAGGGCGCGCCCTGGCCGGCCGGCGCGAACCAGCCGTGGGATTCCCAACGCTCGTAGATGCGCCGCTCGATGTCCTGCGGCGCGTACACCTTGTCCATGGACCGTAACGGGGAACTGAAGGAGACGCTCGATTATAACTGCAGCGCCCGCCGCTCACGGCGGCGCAGGCGGCCGGCGGGGCGCTGCGCTGCCGAGTTGCGGCCCCGCGGGGCCGCGCTCAGCGCTCGGCGCGGTGAATGAGGAAATCGGCGAGCAGCGGCGTCGGTCTGCCGGTGCTGCCTTTCTGCGCCCCGCCCTGGTAGGCGGTGCCGGCGACGTCAAGGTGCGCCCACGACAGCCCCTGGGTGAACTTGCCGAGGTAAGCGGCCGCGGTGATCGCGCCGCCGTCACGACCGCCGATATTGGCGAAGTCGGCGAAGTTGCTCTTGAGCTGCTCGGCGTACTCCTCGGTGAGCGGCAGCTGCCAGCAACGATCCTCGGCGCGCACGCCGGCATCGAGAAGCTGGCGCGCCAGCCGCTCATCGTTCCCCATGAGGCCCGAATGATGATGGCCGAGGGCGATCACGCAGGCGCCGGTGAGGGTGGCGATGTCGATGACCGCCGCCGGGCGGAAGCGCCGTGCGTAGTGCAGGGCATCGCACAGGATGAGTCGCCCTTCCGCGTCGGTGTTGAGGATCTCCACCGTCTGGCCCGAGGCGCTGGTGGCGATATCACCGGGCTTCACGGCATTGCCGCCCGGCATGTTCTCGACCGCCGCGATCAGCCCGACCAGGTGCAGCGGCAGACGCAGCTCCGCCACCAGCGTGAGCGCGGCGATGACCGCCGCCGCTCCGCTCATGTCGAACTTCATCTCGTCCATGGCCGGTGGGTCCTTGAGCGAGATGCCGCCGGTGTCGAAAGTCACGCCCTTGCCGACCAGCACCACCGGCGGCCGCGCGGCCTTGCCGCCGCGGTACTCGAGCACGATGAAGCGCGGCGGCTGCCGGCTGCCCCGGGATACGGCGAGCAGGCAACCCATCTTCTCGCGGCGGATCGCCGCCTCATCGAGCACCTTGGCGCTGAGCGACTTCTGGCGACGCGCCAGCGCGCGCGCCTCTTCGGCGAGAAAGGTCGGCGTGCAGACATTCGCCGGCAGGTTGGCGAGGTCGCGCTGCACGGCGGCGGCGGCGGCGATCGCGGCGCCGTGGCGGAAGCCGCGCGCCGCGGCCTCGGCCTTGCGCACCGGGCCGGCGAGCACCTTCTTCAGCGTCGCCGCCGGTGGCTTCTTGCCGGTCTTGAGGTCATTGATGCGATACAGCGTGCTGCCGGCGATTTCCGCAACCGCGCGGCCGAAGTAGTAGTCATCGAGCTCGCGCGCCGCCGGACGGTCGAGGGCGACGGCTGCGCTCGCGATACGGGTGCGGCCGAGCGCCGCGACCGCGCTCCCCCAGGCACGCCGCCAGCCGCGGCGGGTGAGATGTGAGCGCGCACCGACGCCGACCAGCAGCACGCGGGTGGCGGCGAGTCCGGTGAGGTCGGTGACCAGCAGCGTCTCGCCCGTGCGGCCGGTGAAATCGCCGGCGGCGAGCAGCCGCTGCAGCCGTCCGCCGCTCGCGGCCTCGACGCTGCGCGCCTCGCCGCCGAGCTCGCCGTCCTCGAATACGCTCACCACCAGGCAGTCGACCGCGAGTGTCGCCAGGCCCTTCGTCCAGACTCCGAATTCCATCCCGTACCCCTTTTGCCGTTGAGGCCTGCGAGCGTCTGATTTACCTTAGTCCCGACTCTGGCGCTCGCTCCGTTGGTGTTGTTCAGCGCATGGTGCGGGACTACGGATGCAAGCGGTGATAAGTGTAACCCAAGAGCCCGCCGGGTTTCCGGGCCGGGCGCTGCGGGCGGAGCATTTTTGGGGACCATACTCGGTCGTTACATTTTGCGAGAAGTGGCGGCGGCGTGGCTGCTGGTGACCGGCGTGCTGCTGGTCATCCTGCTCGCCAACCAGGTAGTCGGGGTGCTGGAGCGCGCCGCCGCCAACCAGTACCCGCAGAGCGTGGTGCTCGAGCTGATCGGGCTCGGGGCGCTGCAGTATCTGTGGGTCCTGCTGCCGGTAGGGCTGCTGCTCGGCGTGGTGCTCGCCTTCGGCCGGCTCTACCACGACAGCGAGATGGCGGCGGCGTTCGCCTGCGGCGCCGGCCCCGCCAACGTCTATGTACCGGTCGCGCTGCTGGCGACGCTGCTGACCGCGGCGCTCGCGTGGCTCACCCTGGTGCTGGCGCCCGCGGCGACCGTGCGCGCGCTGGGACTGCGCAGCGAAGCGCTGCGCGCCGGGCAGTTTGCACCGATCGCGCCCGGCAAGTTCCGCAGCTTCGGCGGCGGCAGTGCGGTCGTCTACGCGCAGCAGGTCAATCGCGACGGCACGCTCGGCGACGTTTTTGTCGAGCGCAACCAGGGACCCACGGTCGAGGTGGCGCTGGCGCAGCGCGCCCGCCACGACGTGACGCCCGACGGACTTACGCACGTACTTACGCTGTATGACGGCGAACGCTTCGAGGGCATACCCGGGAGCCGCGAGTTCCGCATGCTGCGCTTTGCCGAGCACGTGGTGCCGATGCACGTGCCGCAGAGCACCGACGTCGTGACGGCGCTCGAGGCGCGACCGACGGTGGCGTTGCTCGGCGCGCCGGGCCTTGCGGAGCGTGCCGAGCTGCAGTGGCGTATCGCCATGCCACTCACCTGCATGGTGCTGGCACTGCTTGCCGTGCCGCTCGCGCGCCTGAAGCCCCGCCAGGGCCGTTACGCGCGCGTCTGGCTCGCGGTGGTCATTTACTTCCTCTACCTGAACCTGATCGCCGCCGGCAAGGTGTGGATCGCGCGTGGCACGGTGCCCGCGGTTCTCGGCCTATGGTGGACGCACGCGGCGGTGGCGCTGCTGGCGCTGCTGGTGATCGTCGGTCCGCGGCTCGCCAACCGTCTGCGTTACCAGGTGCGGCGCCTGTGAGCGTCCTCGACCGCTACGTGGTACGCAGCATCCTCGGCGCGGTGCTGCTGGTGATGATGGTGTTCGTGATGCTGGGCGCACTGTGGGTGCTGATCGACCAGCAGGACGATATCGGTATCGGGCATTACACCGTGTGGAGCGCACTGTGGTACACGCTCCTCAACCTGCCCCAGCAGGCCTACGAGCTGCTGCCGATCACGGTGCTGATTGGTGCGCTCATCGGGCTAGGGTCGCTGGCGCGCGGCAGCGAGCTCACCGTGATCCGCTCCACCGGCGTGTCGGTGGCGCGCCTTGCCGGCACCGTCCTCATGGCGGCGGCGCTCCTGATCGGCGCCGAGCTGGTGCTGGGTGAGTTTCTCGGGCCGCCGCTGCAGCGGGCGGCCCGCGAGCAGAAAGTGTTCGCCAAGCTGAGCAACGTGAGCTTCGGTACCGGCAGCGGCGCCTGGGTGCGCGACGGCGACCTGATCCTCAACGTCGCCGGCCAGTCGAGCGAGCGGCAGTTCGGCGGCATGCTGATCTTCGAGCTCGGCCCGCAGCACCAGCTGCTCGCGCTCGGCCGCGCGCGCCGTGCCACCGCCGGTGCCAAGGGCAAGTGGCTGCTGACCGACTACGTGGAGTCGCGCTTCACCGACGATACGGTGAGTGCGAGTCCCGCGGCGCAGCGCATCCTCGAGTCGAACGTGACGGCCGGATTCCTCGGCCTCGCCGTGCAGGATCCGGATCAGCTCACCATGGGCGCGCTGGTACGGCTGATCGACTATTACCGCAGCAACGCCCTCGATACCCGCGAGTACGTGTTCGCGCTCTGGTCGCGGATCGCGCGCACCGTCGCCATCGCCTTCTGTGCGCTGCTCGCCATCCCGTTCGCGCTCGGTCCGCTGCGCTCGGCCGGCGCCGGCACGCGCATGGCGCTCGGCCTGCTGCTCGGCATCGGTTTCTTCCTGCTGCAGCGGCTGATCGAGAGCAGTACGGTGGTGTTCGCGCTCAACCCGGTGGTGCTCGCCTGGCTGCCGACGGCGCTGCTCGCCGCGGTATCGCTCGGCCTGTTGGCGCGGGCGCGCTGACTCAGGCCGAACCCGCGCCGCCGGCGAACTGCGGCAGCTGATCACCGATCGCCAGCCACGGCAGCCGCTCGGCCACCCACACGTGCATGCGCGGCTGAATCAATGCCGGCTCATCGAGCGTCGCGAGCGTCACGTCGATCTCGGCGCTGCGCGCCTCGTTGCGGTAAGTGAGTGGCGTGCCGCAGCGGGCGCAGAAACCGCGCCACGCGCGTGCCGAGGAACGGAACTCGGTGAGCGGGCCGTGGGTGATGCGCACGCTGTCACGCGCGAAGGTTCCCCACGGCACCATCGGGGCACCACTCGCGCGCCGGCAGCTCGCACAGTGACAGAAGCACGGGTTGCTGACGGCAGCGGTGATCTCGTAACGCACCGCGCCGCACAGGCAGCCACCGCGGTAGACCGGCGTAACCATATGGGCACGTTAGCATCCGTTGCCCCGCCTGACCATTTGCGTGAACATCACAGCCCTGGGGCGCGCCGCCGTGCGGCATAACAACAGTCAACGCGGGGATCCCATGAGCACATCAAAGATGCGGGCCATGCTGCTGGCTGTGCTGCTGCTGGCGTGTGGGGCGGCGCGAGCGGCCGATCTAACGCTGCGGGTCGACGCCCGCGATCTCAGAGCCAAGCACGTGCACACCGACCTGACGCTGGCGGTGAGCGGCGCGGGACCGCTGACGCTCGCGTTCCCGAAGTGGATTCCGGGAGAGCACGGGCCGACCGGACCGCTCGACACGATGATCGGGCTCGTGATCCGCGCCAACGGCACGCCGCTCGCCTGGCAACGCGACCCGCGCAACATGTATGCGCTCAGCGTGACAGTGCCGCCCGGCGCATCGCATCTCGACATCGCGCTCGATTCGGGGCTGCCGACCGAGAGCGGCGTGTTCGGCACCGGCACGACCAGCAGCGAGCAGCTGGCGATCCTGCCCTTCAACCTGTTCGTGCTGCTGCCGCAAGGACGCGACGCCGCGACCGTAACCACCGAGGCTACGGTGCTCGGGCCTGCCGGCTGGAAGCTGTCCTGCGCGCTCGACATGCACACCCGCGCCGACGGCAGCGTGACGCTCGAGTCCGTGACGCTCGACCGGCTGATCGACTCACCGCTGCAGATGGGGGCGTACCTCGAACGCATCGAACTGCCGGGCTCGGCACCGTTGCCGCAGCTGGCGCACACGCTGTCGATCGCGGCGGACAGCGCCGCGGCGCTCGCCCAGCCCGCCGATTTCGCGGCCGCCTATGGGCGGCTGGTCGCGCAAGCGGGCGCACTGTTCGGCACGCGCATGTATCGCCACTACACCTGGCTGCTCAGCCTCTCGGACCACGTCGCGCACTTCGGGCTCGAGCATCACGAGTCGAGCGATGACCGCTGGGATGAGGACGCACTCCTCGATGGGGCCAAGCGCGACGAGCTCGGCATGCTGCTCGCCCACGAGTACGTGCACAGCTGGAATGGTAAGTATCGGCGGCCCGCAGGACTTCTCAGTCCTGACTATCAGCAGCCCATGGACGGCTCGCTGCTCTGGGTTTATGAGGGACTGACCGAATTCTGGGGCGAGGTGCTGCCGGTGCGCGCGGGGATTTCCAGGGCCGAGCACTACCGCGACATGCTGGCAGCGGTAGCCGGCGAATTTGACCTGCAACCCGGCGACCGCTGGCGTCCGCTCGCCGACACCGCGGTCGCGGCCCAGGAATTGTTCGGCTCACCGCCGGCATGGAGCTCGAGCCGCCGCAGCGTCGACTTCTACGACGCCTCCCAGCTCCTGTGGCTCAATGTCGATGCAGAGCTGCGCGCGCGCAGCGGCGGGCGGGCCTCGCTCGATGACTTCATGCGGCGCTTCTACGCCGGCACCAGCGGCGCCCCGGCGCTCAAGCCATACGTCGAGTCGGACGTCTACGCAACGCTCGGCGCGGTTTGGCCGGGCGACTGGCAGGCGCTCATCCGGCGCCACCTCGACACGCTCGGCCCGGAGGCGCTGCTGGCGGGCCTGGAGAGCTGCGGGTGGAAGCTCGGCTACTCCGCCCAGAAGAACAGCTACATCGAGGAGGATCAGAGATGGCGCAAGACAATCAACCGCCGCTGGTCCATTGGCCTCGTGCTGAACGACAAGGGCGAGATCATCGACACCATCGACGGTCATGCTGCCGCACACGCCGGCGCCGGCCCCGGGATGAAAGTCATCGCAGTCAACGGCCGCAGCTTCTCCGCCGAGGTGCTGGATGCGGCGATTGACACGGCGCATCAGGACAGGAAGCCGATCGAGCTGCTGATCGAGAGCGCGGACTTCTACCGCACGCTGCACGTCGAGTACTTCGACGGCGCGCGCTATCCGCACCTGACACGCATTGCCGACCGGCCGGACACACTGTCCGAGGTGTTGAAACCCCGCGTCACGGGTTGAGCGGCGGGCAACGCCCGCGGCATTTGCCGCCCGCCGGCCCGCGGCTGTGTCAGGCCCGCGGGCGTGCGCAGCTCAATGCTGGTGCTTGTGAGCGGGGAACAGCCGGCAGTAAATGCAGTCGGCGCCGGTCGGATTGTCGAGCATGAAATGACGCACCCAGTAGCCGGCGTCGTTGCGCGAGGCGGCGTGCTCGAACGATTGGTTCTCGAGGTCGTGCCCGACGACCTCGGTCGCGCCTTCGGCCTCGAGAATCTCCGCGGCGCGCTCGGTCTCGATGGCGCCGCGCGGGTGCACGGTGATGGCGGCCGCCGCGCCGCTCTCGATGCGCTCGACCAGCGCCTCGACGAAGCTGCGCTCCTCCTCCTTGTCGAGCAGCGTGCGGAAATAGCCCGCAAAGCGGTCGTGGACCGAGGCCGCCGGTTGCAGCCCCGCGCGTCCCGGCTCCTCGGAGGCGGTGAGCTCGACACGATCGGTGGGGAAGCCGTCGCTCACCAGGCGGGTGCGTACGCGGTCGGCGGCGGAGTACTGCTTGAATATCGCGAGGATCACAGCGCTCATATCCTGACTCCTTGTGAGGACGCCGTCCCGCTGGCCGCGCGGATCAGCGACCCTGGCGGCGGGGCAAAAATTCTACGCCCGGCGGGCACGAAGCGGCAGTGCTGCATTGCAGCATGCCGCCGCTGCGCCCGTAGCACCCGCCCGTGAGCGCGCCTTCACCCCAAGGGAGGGTAAATCAGCCGCCGGGGTCTTAGGATCGGCCGATGGTCATGAGACGCCGAGGACGGCCGCCACACGCCGACGTTCTGACGCCGGGCGAATGGCGCATCGTGCACGCTGTCCAGCACGGCATGAGCAACCGTGAGATCGCCGCGCGGCGCGGCATCAGCCTGGACGCGGTGCGCTATCACGTGGCAAACGCGGTAGCGAAACTCGGGGTGGTGAATCGTCAGGGCCTGCGACGCTGGTTTCGCGCGCCGGCGCACAGCGCGCTCGCGCGCGGGGAGAAATCGATGGCGATCCAGTTTGTGCTCGGGCCGATCGCGCAGATCTCACGGACCGTGAGCGACGTCGCGGCGGCCGAGCGATGGTACGGCGAGGTGCTCGGACTGCCGCACCTCTACACCTTCGGCAAGTCCGCATTCTTCGACTGCGGCGGAACGCGTCTTTACCTGACGGCGGACCAGGCGGTCACCCCCGAGTCGATTCTCTACCTGCGGGTGGCGGATATCCGTGCTGCCTACGAGGAGCTGCGGGCCCGCGGGGTCGAGTTTCACGGCGCGCCGCATCTGATTCATCGGCACGCCGACGGCACCGAGGAGTGGCTGGCAGTCTTCAAGGACCCCGACGGCCGAGCGCTCGCGCTCATGTCGCAGGTGAAGCCCGGCTGAGGGCTGCGCGGCGGCGGGCCCGAATCGCGGCGCGCCGCCGGCTTACTTGCCGGGCGGCTTGGCGGGGCCTGCCGCGGGGGGCTTGCCGGCGGCCTTCTTGGCGGGCTGTTTGGGCTCCTCGCGCGGCTTCAGCAGATCCTCGAGTGAGCGGAAGATGGCGCCGTATTTGTACTCCGGGACCTCGAACTCCCAACCGCTGAGGCGTGCGTTGAGGCGCTGTGCCTCGGCTGCCGTGCCGGCGCCGAGTGAGCGCGCGGTGAGCGCGATCAAACTGCGAGCGCCATCCTTGCGGCCCGCCACCTCGAGCTCGAGGCCATCGAAGGTGCGGTACACGGCATGCGACAGCTTGGCGTCCGCGGGCGCGGTGCCCTTCTGCACGTCCTCGAGCGTCAGCCCGGCGAGCGCGGCCGCGATCGAATCCGCAGCCCCTGGGCCGGTGAGCTGGCGGCCCTTGGGCGTCGGGGCGACGGTGAAGTCGGGGTCTTCCTTCTTGGCGCGCGTCGCGGTGTATCCCGGGCCGTCGGCAGGCTTCGCCTCCACCTCGCGCACACGCGCCACCGGCAGATCCACCAGCGAGCGCTCGAGCCAGCTCTTGGGGTCGGCGTCCGGGGTGAGAAGCGGGGCCGCGAGCAGACTCGCCGCGCTCCCGCCGACCCGCACGTAGCCTGACTTGCCGCCGGAGGTGTGGCCGACGATGAGGGCGAAGGTGCGCCCGGGCGTCACCACGTCGATTTCAGTGCCGGTCGCCTTGGGCGTGGTCACATCGTCGACGCCGAGCTGGGCGTAGTTGGCGGGCAGCCGTGTCTTCTCCTCGACCACGTTGAGCGCGCCGAGATCGAGCAGGAGCTTGCGCACCCTGCCGGACTCGGCGGGCCAGGCGCGCTCGCCTACCAGCCAGCCGTCCGCATCCCGCTTGAGTGTCGCGCGCGTACCGTCGCCGCGGCGCAGGTCCACCGCGCTTACGGCGTTGACGCTGTGCTCAAGCCCCGGCAACACCAAATCGCCGGTGAGCGTTGCGTGCTCGAGGTGCCGCTGCGAGGCGAGCCAGATCGCAAACACCACCAGCGCGACGCCGACGAGGAGCAGCAGCGCGACCCGTCGCGCGCTCATGGCCGCGACTCCGGCGCAACGCCATGGGGCCGGCGCCGGCGCCAGGCAGCGAAGCCGAGCGCCAGCAGCGCGAACAATGCCGGGATCACGATGATGTCGATGATCTTGAGCGTCGTGCCGAGCCGCTGGATATCGGCGTCCAGCCCGGCGCGCACCGCGCGCAGCTCCTTGCGGATGCGCAGCTTCTCCTGCTCGAAATGCTCGATCTCCTGCTGCTCCTCCGGCGTCACGATGACCGCGCCCTTCTGGCTGCCACCCTTCGACTCGAGCTGCGCGAGCTTCTGCTCGGTCGCCTGCAGCTGCTGCTCGAGCTCCTGTTCCTTGGCGTGGAAGCGCTCATCCGCCGCACGCCGCAGCCGCTCGACACGCTCGAACGGACGGGTGAATGCGGCGCGTCCACGCACGCTGATGAGGTCGGCGCTGCCGGCGAGATTGTCGAGCGCATTCAGCACCAGGTCACCGTTGCTCGCCCAGGCCTGTACCAGGCGCTGGCCGAAGAAATCCTGGGCGTGTACCCACAGATAATCGGCCAGCAAGTCGGTATCGGCAATCACCACCAGGTTGAGCGGCTGGGTGGATGCCTTGAGCGCCGTCGTGCCGGCCGGCAAGGTCACCCCGGACGGCGGACCGTCGGGGAAGGCGGTGCGCACGTTGCCGGTCACGCGCGCGGCGAGGGTGTAGCGCACGCCCGTCGGCTTGAAGCCATCGCGCAGTGTCGCCGGATCGAACAGCATGCGGAAGCGCTCGACCGGCAAGAGCTCTGCGTCGGTGCTCGACTGCAGCAGCGGCTCAAATTTGACGCTCGCGCCCTTGACCGGCTCGAGGCTCCCGGCGGTGGCTACGTTGACGTTGGAAAGCCCCGCCGTGATCACATCATCGGTCGCGAAGCTGTCCTTCTCGAGCCCCAGCACCCCGAGGTGCGCCACCGGCGGCTCTCCCTGGTGCATCGAGACCGAGAGCGCGTGACCGCGATCGGCCACCACCTCGCCGGAGTCGAACTTCACGCCCCACGCCGTGAGCAGGGGCTCGAGGTGCGAGGTCTTGTCGGCCGACATGGCCGCCATCGGATTGCCACCCGCGCCGGATTGGTCGGCCTCAGACAGGGGGTCGACGAAGGCGAGGATGTGGCCGCCCTTGAGCGCGAACTGGTCGATGGCGAACTGGGTGGCGGGCGAGAGGTTCTTCGGGTGCACCAGCACCAGCACGTTGACGTCGGGATCGATCTTGGTGGCAGTCGGCTCGAGCGGCCGCACGTCGAACAGCTGCTCCACCTGGCCGTAGATCACCCACGGCTCGCGCATCTGGCCGCTCTGCGGATCGAAGCCGGCGCTCATCGGCAGGGTAGACAGCCAGGCGAGCACCGGCTTCTTGGGATTGGCGAGCTGATAGACGAGCCGCACCACGTCGTACTCGAGGAACTGCTCCTTGTTGGGATCGAAGAACTCGATGGCCGCGTGGCCGTCGGTGGAGTTGGTGCCCGCCATGCCGAAGTACAGCTGCGCGCCGGCCGCGCCCACCGGCACCGAGCGCACGCCCAGCTCGGACGCGCGATCCTCGTCCTCGGAGAACGGCTGCGGGTCGATGACGTGCAGGCGCAGCTTACCGTGCGAGCGCGCGCTCAACTCCTCGAGGAACTCGCGCACCCGGATGCCGTAGCTCTTCAGCTGCGGCAGCTGACCGGCGGTCTTCTCGGAGAAGAAGAAGTACAGGTTGATCGGCTCGTGGATGTTGGCGAGGATTCTCTCGGTGCCGGGGGCGATGGTGTACAGGCGGTTGTGCGTCAGGTCGATACGCCAGCCGCGCAGCGCGTAGTTGAACAGCACCGTGAGTGCGATGAAGACGAGCGCAAGCGCCAGCAGGGTCGCGCCGCTCAGCGTGGAGCGTCTGGTCATGGGTTAGTCCGCCTTGCGCAGCTCGAGAGCGATGGCGGTCGCCAGCAGGAAGAAGCCGATCAGCATCGCGAAGTACAAAAGATCTCGCACATCGATCACTCCCTTCTCGATCGACTGGAAATGGGTGAGCAGGGACAGCGAGGCGATCGCATCGCTCAGCGCCTGCGGCGCCCAGCCGCGGAACACGTCGAGCACCAGCGGGAAGCCGGCCAGCAGGAACACGAAGCACGCCACCACCCCGAGGATGAAAGCCACCACCTGGCTGCGGGTGAGCGCCGACATGCACGAGCCGATGGCGAGGAAGCCGCCCGCGAGCAGCAGGCTGCCGAGATAGGCGGCAAGGATGGCGCCGTTGTCGGGGGAGCCCAGATAGTTGACGGTGATCCACAGCGGGAAGGTCAGGGCGAGCGCCAGCGCCGTGAACAGCCAGGCGGCCAGGAACTTGCCGAGCACCGCCTCGCGCAACGTCACCGGCTGCGTCATCAGCAGCTCGATGCTGCCGGACTTGCGCTCCTCGGCCCACAGCTTCATCGAGACGGCCGGGATCAGGAACAGGTACAGCCACGGATGGAAGGTGAAGAACGGCTCGAGATCCGCCTGGCCACGCTCATAGAAGCCGCCCAGGTAGAAAGTGAAGGCGTTCGCCAGTACCAGGAAAATGAGGATGAAGACGTACGCCAGCGGCGTCGCGAAGTAACTCGCGAGCTCGCGGCGCATGATGATGCCCACGTTGTGCATGGCTACTCGTGTGCTCAGGCGGTGATGGTGCGGAACACTTCGTCGAGCCGGCCCGACTCGAGGTGCAGCTCCTTGAGCTTCAGCCCCTGGCGCGCGGCGAGCTCCGACAGTGCCGGCAGGATCGTGGCGCCGGCGCGCGGCAGCGCCGTGAGGCGCGCGTCGCGCTCGCTCACCTCGAGGGCGGCCACCGCGGGCAAGGCCGCCACCGCGGCGCGCGCGGCGGTGAGCTGCGAGGGATCGTCGAGCTGCATCGACACGGCGTTGTGATAGCGCGAGCGCGCCGCCAGCCCCGCCGGGGTGTCGTCCGCGACGATGCGGCCGCGCGCGATGATGACCGCGCGGGTGCACACCGCATCCACCTCCTCGAGGATATGGGTCGAGATCACGATGATCTTGTCGCGCCCCATGTCATTGATGAGCGTGCGCACCTCGTGCTTCTGATTCGGATCGAGCCCGTCGGTGGGCTCATCCAGCACCAGCACCGGCGGGTCATGCAGAATCGCCTGCGCGAGACCGACGCGGCGGCGAAACCCCTTTGACAGCGTCTCGATCGTCTGCTCGAGGACGCTGCCGAGCTGCAGCCGCTCGATGACGTGGGCGAGACGCGCGCGGCGGCGCTCGCCGCCGAGCGCGCGCAGGTCGGCGATGAACGCGAGGAAGCTGCGCACCGTCATCTCGCCGTAGGTCGGGGCGCCTTCCGGCAGATAGCCGAGCGCGGCTTTGGCGGCGAGCGGCTCGCGCTCGATGTCGTGTCCGCAGATGCTGGCGCTGCCGGAGGTCGGCGTCACGAAGCCGGCCAACATGCGCATGGTGGTGGTTTTCCCGGCACCGTTGGGTCCCAGGAACCCGAGGACCTCGCCGGGTCCCACCTGGAAACTGACATCCTCGACGGCGGTGAGCGCGCCGTAGCGTTTGGTGAGATGTTCGGTCTTGATCATGTCGGATGGGGTCTAGAGGAGAGCCGGGGTGGAAAGTTCCGCCGCAATTTTTGAGCGCGCGATTTTGACTGCAGCCGCCGCGGATTTCCAATCGCCACATTCAGGCCGACAGGCCGCGGCTCGTTTCTCTTGATAAACAATTTATTACGAGTCTGATTTCAGCTTGTTTCGATTATAGCGCCGTGCGCCGTCCGTCATCGATCCGCCGCTCCCACGTCATTTGCGCGTCACCGACGCGCTCTACGCTGCGCAGCGGGCGAAAAGCCCGTGTCGTCCGAAGGAGCGCGCATGCCGTCCTCGAGTCTCGCCCGCGGCCGCAGCACGGGCGCGCCGCCAGTCCTCGAGGATGTGCTGACGGGTGACAGCGAGCTCGAGCGCGGCGCGCCATTGTGCGCCAATTCCGGGTGCGCGCTGCACGTGCGCCGCGTCGATTCACGCGTCGAGGGCGGCGGCAACTGGGTGCGGCTGCCCGACGGGCGGGTGTTCGGGCCCGGCCGGTACGGCGGCGAGCTGCTGTGCGAGCCTGTGGCACGCGGCGCGGTCCAGTGCGCCTCGAATCGACCTGCGGCGCGCTGCGCGGCAGCGCCTGAGGTCAGCGCCGCGCGAAGCGGTGACGGATCCGCCAGTAGAGGATGCAGAGCGCCCCGCCCAGCAGGCCGCCGAGGTGCGCGAAGTGCGCCACTCCCGGCTCCCGTCCGGTCACTCCGAAGAACAGCTCGACCAGCCCGTAGATCGTCACGAACAGCCACGCCGGCATCGGGATGACCAGAAACACGCCGACCCGCGCGCGCGGAAAATACCAGGCGAACGCCAGCAGGATGCCGAAGATCGCGCCTGAGGCGCCGATGACCGGGCCACCGACGCCGGCGGCCTGCTCGACGGCCAGCTGGGTAGCGGCGGCTGTGAGCGCGCAGATCAGATAGTAGAGCACCAGGCGGCGGGCCCCGAGGTGTTGCTCCAGCGCGCCGCCGAACATGAAGAGCGCGAACATGTTGAAGAAGATATGGGCCAGGTTCTGCGGGTCATGCAGGAACGCGTAGCTGAGGAGCTGCCACGGCCTGAACAACGGGTCGCCGAGCGGCCAGAGGGCGAACAGCATCTCCATGGGCTGCGCGACGAGCAGCTGCACCACGTAGACGCCAACGTTGATCAGGATAATCGCCCGGGTGGCGGGCGGCACGGACCAGAACATCGGTCCTAGTCTAGCGAGGTCCGCGCCCCGCGGGAGCGATATGATGGTCTCATGAGCGAGGCTTTCATCTGCGATGCGGTGCGCACGCCGATCGGTCGCTACGGCGGCGCGCTCGCGGCGGTGCGCACCGACGATCTGGCGGCGTTGCCGATTGCAGCGCTGCTGAAGCGCAACCCGGCGGTCGACCCGGCCGCCATCGAGGAGGTGCTGCTCGGCTGCGCCAACCAGGCGGGCGAAGACAACCGCAACGTGGCGCGCATGGCGGCGCTGCTCGCCGGACTGCCGGTGTCGGTGCCGGGTGCGACCGTCAATCGCCTGTGCGGCTCGGGGCTGGATGCCGTGGCGATGGCGGCGCGTGCGATCCGCGTCGGCGAGGCGGACCTCATCGTCGCCGGCGGCGTCGAATCGATGTCGCGCGCGCCGTTCGTGATGCCGAAGGCCGATGCGGCCTTCAGCCGCCACGCGGAGCTGCACGACACCACCATCGGCTGGCGGTTCGTCAACCCGCGCATGCGCGAGCAATACGGCAGCGACTCGATGCCCGAGACCGGCGAGAACGTCGCCGCCGAATACCACATCTCACGCGCAGATCAGGACGCCTTCGCGCTGCGCAGCCAGCAGCGGACCGCCGCCGCCTACGCGCGCGGCTTCTTTGCCGCCGAGCTCATGCCGGTCGAGATTGCGCAGCGTCGCGGCAAGGCGCTGCTCATCGAGCGCGACGAGCATCCGCGTGCGGAGACGACGCTCGAGCAGCTCGCCTCGCTCCCGACCCCGTTCCGTAAGGGCGGCACCGTCACGGCGGGCAACGCGTCGGGCGTCAACGATGGCGCCGCTGCGCTGCTCATCGCCTCGGAGGCCGCCGCGCGGCGCTTCGCCCTCAGGCCGCGGGCGCGCATCGTGGCCGCCGCCACTGCCGGCGTCGCGCCGCGCCTCATGGGCATGGGGCCGGTGCCGGCGACCCGCAGGGTGCTCGAGCGCGCGCGGCTCGCCATCGGGCAGATGGATGTGGTCGAGCTGAACGAGGCATTCGCCGCCCAGGCGCTCGCGGTGCTGCGCGAGCTCGGTGTGCCGGATGAGGCGAGCCACGTGAATGCCAACGGCGGCGCCATCGCCCTCGGCCATCCGCTCGGCATGTCGGGCGCGCGGCTCGCGACGACCGCGACTGCGCAGCTTGAGGACGGCCGTGGCCGCTACGCGCTGTGCACCATGTGCATCGGCGTCGGGCAGGGGATCGCCGTCATTCTGGAGCGCGTCTGATCCAGGGGAGGCTGTCGAGGTCGAGGTTGCCGCCGCTCACGATCACGCCGACGCGCTCGCCCCGCACCGCAACCCGCGCCGCGCTGACCGCCGCGTAGGCGGTCGCTCCGGAGGGCTCGACGATGATCTTGAGCACCTCCCACAGGTGGCGCATCGCGGTCACGATCGCCGCATCCGATACCGTGACGATGGCATCGACGTGGCGGCGGATCTCTGCGAACGGCCGCTCACCGAGCGTGGCCCGCAGGCCATCGGCGATCGTGTCGGGGCGCTCGCAGGGCACGATGCGCCCCGCAGCCAGCGAGCGCGCCGCATCGTCCGCCCCTTCGGGCTCGACGCCGATGATGCGAATGCGGGGCTTGAGCGCGCGCGCGGCCACCGCGATCCCGCTCAAGAGTCCTCCGCCGCTCACCGGGCAGAGAATTACATCGAGTTCGGCGACCTGCTCGAGCAGCTCGACGGCGGTCGTAGCCTGGCCGGCCATCACGCGCAGGTCGTCGTAGGGATGGATCATCGAGGCGCCGGTGGTCTCGAGCACCTCGCGCGCGGCACGTTCGCGCGCGGCGTGGGTCGGCTCGCAGAGCGTGATCGAGGCACCCAGGCGCTCGACGGCGGCGCGCTTGGCGGCCGCGGTGTTTTGCGGCATGACGATGTAGGCCGGAACCCCCTTGAGCCGTGCGGCGCGCGCCACCGCGGCGGCGTGGTTACCCGAGGAATGGGTGGCGACGCCGCGGCCGAGCTCAGTGTCGGCGAGGCTCAGTACGGCGTTGGTGGCGCCGCGCGCCTTGAAGGCGCCGCCGCGCTGGAAGTTCTCGCACTTGAAGTAAAGCCGCGCGCCCGATTCCTCATCGAGCGTGCGGCTCGTGAGGACCGGCGTCAGGTTGATATGCGGCGCGATGCGCGCGCGCGCTTCCTGAATCAGCGCCCAGGTGAGGCCGGGAGGATGGCTTCCCATGCGCGAGCGAGCATGGGCACGGCGCTACAGCCCGTCAAGCGCGCGCCCGGCGAAGGTGCGGCACGGAGACACATCCGGCACGCCGGTCATGCGCCCGGTGCAGGGGCGCTGCTGCCCGAGGTCGAGCCGCGCGAGCGCCGTCGCCGCATTCACCGCCGGCGCATCGGCGGTTGCGACGGTGGTCGCTGCGGGCTTGAGGAGCGCTTCGATGGCCTCCGCGGTGAGATGCACCGGCGTCGCCGACAGCAGCAGGGCGATCACGCCGGTAATTTCCGCCGCGGCCACCGAGGTTCCCGACTCGAAGTCGTACTGCGCGTCCGGCCGCAAGGTCAGCACGTGCCGGGCCGGGGCAGCGAGCGTGCCGGGGGGGCTGGCACCCTCGCTGCCCGCGGCCCCGATCACTCCGGGGATGCCGAGCGGGAAACCGCCGCCGGAATCGTAGGCGCCGACAAAGATCACGCCGCGCTTCACGCCCGACTGGACGAGCGCCGTGAGCAGCGGATCGCTCGGGCCACCGACGCTCAGGTTGACGAGCGGCGCGCCGGATTCGAGCGCCGCGGCGAGCGCGCGCGCCAGCGTGAAGGTGTTGCAGGCCGCCGCATCGTTGCCGGCCTCGAGTTGCCAGCAGGCGCTGAACACCTCGAGGCGTGCGAGCGGGGCAATGCCGACGATGCCGATGTGATTGTTGGCGACCGCGGCGATGATGCCGGCCATGGCCGTGCCGTGTCGCGCGGCGCCGGCGGCATCGCGATGCCCGCCGGTAAAGGAACGGCTGCTCGCGATGCGGCCCTCGAGATCGGGATGGCTCTCATCGACCGCGGTATCGATCAGCGCGATGCGCACCCCGGCGCCCTGGGCGCGCCGATGCGCATCCGGCACGCCGAGAGCGCCAAGGTTGGTCTGCAGGTCGTAGAGCGGATCGTTGTAGGGCGGCGCCGCCGCTGGGGTGCTCAGGGTGTGGAACTCGTGCAGCGGCTCGGCGAGCAGCACGCTCGAATCGTGCGTGAGGGCGGCCAGCACCTCGCTCTGCGGGCGGCCGTTGGTGATCTCGAAGATCACGCAGTGCATCGAGAGCTCGCGAATCGGCCAGCTCGCCACCTCGCGCAGCGCGTACGCGGCCGCCACGCGCCGCGCCTCCCGCTCCGCGTCCTGCGACACGCGGTAGCCGTCGCCGGAGTAACGCCGGCCGGTCGCGCCGGCGGGTCCTGGTGCGCTGCGCGGCTGATTGGCGAAGGCCACGACGATGCGCGGCAGCTCGGCAGCCGCCGGTGCAACGGCAGGGGCCGGGTCAGCGCTGGCGTGCGGCGCCGCGACCGCGGCACTCACCGCGGCGAGCGACAGCACGGCGAGGCGCGTCAGCGCGCGCACTAGCGCTCCCGCGGCGGCGATCCGGGTCCGCCGAGCGGCTCGATCCAGCGCACCCGCTCATCGGCCCGCAAGCGCGCGGCGAGCGCCTGCAACCGCGCCGCCGCGTCCGCCGGCGTAGCCGCTGGTGTCACCGGGGCGACGCCGAATACGCCGCTGCGATCCGGGCCCTCCACGACGCGGGCGCCAGCCGACAGCAGCAGCTGCTCGGCATCGCCCATGGCGAGTGAGCGCTCGAAGGCGACGTGCAGCACACCCGGGGCCGCAGCCACGGCGTCGGTGTGCGTCACGTACACGGGCTGCGTCCAGCGGTACGCGCTCACCGCGAGCACGCTGCTCACGGTGAGCAGCACGAAGCTCGCCGCCCACGCAAGTCCAGGCGGTCGCCACGCCGCGCGCGCGCGCGCCGCACGCGTGGCGGACTCACTCCCCGCGGCGACTCGCGCTTCGGGCGCGGCATCGATTCGCGCCATGAGCTTGCGGAACGAGGGGCCGGGAGCATGGGTGACGCGCTCGGGCTCGGTCAGCGCGTCGCACAGTAAACGCTGCAGCTCGACCTCGCGGGTGCACTCGGGGCAGCCGCGCACGTGCAGCTCGACGCGTGCCCGCTCGGCGCCCGTCAACCGGCCGCTGGCGAGCCACGGCAGCAGCAGCCACGCGTCCTCGTGCGATGCGCCGGCGGCGAGGCTCATGAGCCACCCTCGTGTGCCTGCGTCTCGCGCGTGGCGCTCGGCCCTCCGGACAGCTGCGGCAGCCGCTTCTGCAGCTTGGCACGCGCGTGAAACAGGCGCGTCTTCACGGTGTTGACGGGACAGCCCATGATGGTCGCAATCTCCTCGCACGAATGGCCGAGCTCGTAGCACAGCTCGACCGCCAACCGCTGCTCCACGGGCAACTCCTGGAGCGCCTGCCCCAGCCAGTCACGCAGCTCCGTCTCGCGTGCCGGCCCCTCAGTGGTGAGTGGAAGCGGCGGCGGCTGCAGGTTCTGCCGGGCACGCGCCCGAGCGGCACTGCGGAACGCGTTCCGCGCTTTGCGGTAAGCGATCCCCAGGATCCAGGTCGAGGGCTGCGAATCGCCGCGGAAGTCTCCCGCGCTGCGCCACACGACCCAGAAGGTATCGTTGATGATCTCCTCGGCGAGGTCGTAACGGCGCGTCAGGCGCGTCAGGAACCTCGCCAGGCGGCGGTGATAGAGGTTATAGAGCTCCTCGAACGCGCGCCGGTCATGCCGCGCGACGCGTGCGATCAGCTCGGTCTCGCGCGCCGCCGAGCCACCGGCGCGCGCTGCACCCTCCGTCATGTCGCCGTAGCCTGTGGCCATCGATACCATGCCCTTTCACGGGTAAGTGTCCACGCGCCGGCCCAGGGTTCAACCCTTGCCTGGCAGAGCCCTCAGAACTGCCAGCTTATGGTGCCTGCGAAGCGTCTCGCGACCGGGTAGGGGAACAGCTGCGCCGCCCGGTTCTGCGCGGTGAAATAGCCAAAGTCGATCCGCCAGCGCCGCCGCTCGAGAGCCAGGCCCAGATTGCCGTACAGGTAGCCGAGCGCGGGGGGCGCCCGACCTGCGGGGTGGCTCGAGTAGTAGTAGCCGGCGCCGGCGGTGAGATAGAGGCCTCCGCCCAGGACCCCTTCGCGCAGCAGCTGCTGGCTGGAGGCATCGGCAACCGCGGCGGTGCTGCGATACGCGCGGTAGTACGCGACGACGGGGAAGTCCTCGTACACGTACACGGGGGCGTAGCGCACCGTGTCCGGCAACACCGCGAGCGACACGGTGCAGCGGTCGAGCCAGGTGAGCGCCGCGGCGAGCTCCTGGTAGTCATCGGAGTGATGCGTCGGGGCGCCGACGAAGTAGTCGGCCCGGCCGCTGAGCGAGGCGCTCCAGTCGCTGCCGATGCTGAAGCGCTGCCCGAGATACACCTGCAGCTCCGCGGGGGTCTTCGGCTCGAGGCTGCGATCGCGCGTCGACGCCCACAGCCCGCCGAACGTGCCGCCGGCGCTGCTCAGATGCAGGTCGGCCTGCAGCGCTCCCTGGCCATCGCTCTGCGAGAGGCCGCGGTAGATGTAGTCGGACGTGACGGCGAGGTTGCCGCCGATCGAGACCGGAGCGCTCTGGGCGCGCGCCTCCTGCACCCACCCGAGCGCGAGCAGCGCGAGCGCGCACGCACCGAGCCGCTGAGGGCGGGCCCGCGTGACCCGCCTCAAGCGCCGCACGCCGATCATGTTCGAGCTCGTTCCGCCATCTCGCCGGGCCTATACGGGGGCGTCCGGAGGGCACCGGACGTATACTGACCCTCTTATTATGCAGACGCTGTATTCGGGCGATACGACCAGAAGACCGGGGTCAGTGGCGGAAGTACTGCACGCCATGCAGCCGGCGCTGCCGAAGCAGCCGTGAGCGCTGAGCTCGCTTCACCCCCGGCGGTCAGTGCCCAGGTCAGCGTCGAGCGCTGGCAGAGCGGCGCCACCACGCACACCACCGACCAGGTCGCCGAGGAGATGCCGGTCGCGCTCGTCTACCACGACGTGCCGCACGTGGTGATGCTGGCGACCCCGGCAGATCTCGAGGACTACGCCATCGGATTCACGCTGAGCGAGGCGCTGGTGGAGCGCGCCGAGGAGATCCGCGGCGTCGAAGTGCGTGCGGGCGCGGCGTCTGTCGACGTGCACATCTCGGTCGCCTGGGAGCGCTTCACGCAGCTCCTGCAGCGCCGCCGCAACCTCACCGGGCGCACCGGCTGCGGGCTGTGCGGTGCGGAGACAGCCGCGGATGCGATCCGCGACTCGTTCGCCGTTCCACAGGGAGTCGAGGTGACCAGCGCCGGGCTGCATACGGCGATCGAGGAGCTCGGCGCACGGCAACTGATCAACGCGCGCACCGGCAGCGTGCATGCGGCGGCCTGGGTCGTGCCGGGGCAGGGCATCAGCGTGGTGCGCGAGGACGTCGGCCGTCACAACGCTCTCGATAAGACGATCGGCGCCCTGACCCGCGCCGGTGTCGACTTAGCGTCCGGCTACATGCTGATCACGAGCCGCGCCAGCTACGAGATGGTGCAGAAGTGCGCCACCGTCGGCATTCCCTTTCTCGCCGCGCTGTCGGCCCCCACGGCCTTCGCCGTGCGCCTCGCCGAGCGCTCCGGTCTCACGCTGGTCGCCTTCGCGCGGCGCGACCGGCATGTCGTGTACGCGCATCCCGGGCGGTTGCGTCCATGAGGGAGCCTGAGGCATGAGCCGGGCGCTGATCTGCGGCTCGCTGGCCTTCGACACCATCATGGTGTTTGGCGATCGCTTCGCCAATCACATCCTGCCCGACAAGATCCACATGCTGAACGTGTCGTTCCTGGTGCCGCAGATGCGCCGCGAGTTCGGCGGTTGCGCCGGCAACATCGCCTACAACCTGGCGCTGCTCGGCGATACCGGAGTGCCGATGGCGACCGTGGGACGCGATTTCGGCCCCTATCGCGACTGGCTGGTGCGGGCCGGCGTACCGACCGAGCACGTGCGCACGGTTGACTCCGAGCTCACCGCCCAGGCGTTCATCACCACCGATCTGGACGACAATCAGATCACCGCGTTTCACCCCGGAGCGATGCAGCACTCGCACCTCAACAGCATCGCGGATGCCGCCGGCATCACGCTGGGCATCGTCGCGCCCGACGGGCGCGAGGGCATGGTGCGGCACGCCGAGCAGTTTGCCGCGGCCCGCATCCCCTTCATCTTCGACCCCGGCCAGGGGCTGCCGTTGTTCGGCGCCGAGGAGTTGCGGCACTTCATCTCCCAGGCGCGCTGGGTCACGGTGAACGAGTACGAATGGCAGGTGGTGCAGCAGAGAACCGGCTGGGGGCCGGGCGAGGTACTCGAGCGCGTCGAGGCCCTGATCGTCACCCGCGGCGCGGCCGGCTCCATCATCCACTCGCGCGACGGCACACTCGAGATCGCCGCCGCGCCGGTGAGCGCGGTGGTGGATCCGACCGGCTGCGGGGATGCCTACCGGGCCGGACTCCTCCACGGGCTGCTGCACGGCCTCGACTGGCGCGCCACCGGACATATTGCTTCGCTCATGGGAGCGATCAAGATCGAATCGCGCGGCACGCAGAACCACCGCTTCAGCCGCGAGGCCTTCGACCGGCGCCTGGCCGGCGCAAGGGCCGGGCGGACCTGAGCCCGGCTGGGTTACACTGGGCGCTTTGGCACGGCAAGTGTGGCGGTGATCCCCCGATGGCGAACGACTACCTCTTTACCTCCGAATCCGTCTCCGAAGGCCACCCGGATAAGGTCGCAGACCAGATCTCGGATGCGGTGCTGGACGCCATCCTCAAGGAGGACCCGCGCGGCCGGGTGGCCTGCGAGACCCTCGTCAAGACGGGTGTTGCCATCGTGGCCGGCGAGGTCACGACGAGTGCCTGGGTGGACGTCGAGGCGCTGGTGCGCAAGACCGTACTCGACATCGGCTACGACTCCTCCGACATGGGCTTCGACGGCGCGAGCTGCGGCGTCCTCAACATCATCGGCAAGCAGTCGCCCGATATTGCACAGGGCGTCGACCGCAAGGACGAGCGCAAGCAGGGCGCGGGCGACCAGGGTCTGATGTTCGGCTACGCCACCAACGAGACCGACGTGCTGATGCCGGCACCGATCACACTCGCGCACCGGCTGGTGAAGCGCCAGGCCCAGGTGCGCAAGTCCGGCAAGCTCCCCTGGCTGCGGCCCGACGCCAAGAGCCAGGTCACGTTGCGTTATGAGGACCACGAGCCGGTAGGACTCGAGGCGGTGGTGTTGTCGACGCAGCACAGCCCCGAGGTGTCCACCAAGGCGCTGCGCGAGGCGGTGATGGAGGAGATCCTGAAGCCCGTGCTGCCCGCGAAGTGGCTCGACAAGCGCACGCGCTTTCACATCAACCCCACCGGTCGTTTCGTGACCGGCGGGCCGGTCGGGGACTGCGGGCTCACCGGGCGCAAGATCATCGTCGATACCTACGGCGGCTACGCGCGCCACGGGGGAGGTGCGTTCTCCGGCAAGGACCCTTCCAAGGTCGACCGCTCGGCCGCCTACGCGGCGCGCTACGTGGCGAAGAACATCGTCGCGGCGGGACTCGCCGAGCGCTGCGAGGTGCAGGTGTCGTACGCCATCGGGGTCGCCGAGCCGACCTCGATCATGGTGGAGACCTTCGGCACCGGACGCGCCTCGCGCGAGCACCTGACACAGCTCATCCGCAAGCATTTCGATCTGACGCCCTACGGGTTACGCGAGATGCTGGACCTGGTGCGCCCGATCTATCAGAAGACCGCCGCCTACGGGCACTTCGGCCGCACCGAGCCGGAGTTCACCTGGGAGCGCACCGACCGCGCCGCGCAGCTGGCCGCCGAGGTCAAGGGAGCGCGCGCGGCGTAGGCACGATTTGCAGCCGCGCATCGCGGCAAGCACGGCACGCTGAGGAGCGTTGCGACGGGCCGGTGGCGCTGCCGCCGGACCTGCCAGGCTCAGCGATCTGCTGTAATCCCCACGGCGCTCACTCTGACCATGGAGTATCGAGTATGAACGCCACACTGAAACCTGCCGCCGCCAACGCCGATCACCGCGTCGCGGACCTGAAGCTCGCCGACTGGGGGCGCAAGGAGATCGCGATCGCCGAGACCGAGATGCCGGGTCTCATGGCGATCCGCGAGGAGTTCGCGCCGACCCAGCCGCTGCGCGGCGCGCGCATCGCCGGCTCGCTCCACATGACCATCCAGACCGCGGTGCTCATCGAGACGCTGCAGGCGCTCGGTGCCGAGGTGCGCTGGGCTTCCTGCAATATCTTCTCCACGCAGGACCACGCAGCGGCGGCAATCGCGGTAAGCGGCACGCCGGTGTTCGCCTGGAAGGGCGAGTCGCTGGATGACTACTGGGAGTATACGCACCGCATCTTCGAGTGGCCGGGCGGCGCCCGTGCCAACATGATCCTCGACGACGGCGGCGATGCGACGCTGCTGCTGCATCTCGGGGTGCGCGCCGAGAGCGATCCGGGCGTGATCGCCAAGCCGGCGAACGACGAGGAGCACTCGCTGTTCGCCTCGATCCGCGCGCGCCTGAAGAGTGACCCGAAGTGGTACTCGGCGCGCATCGGCCACGTGCAGGGCGTCACCGAGGAGACCACCACCGGGGTGAAGCGCCTTTACCAGATGGCCAAGGAGGGCAAACTTGCCTTCCCGGCCATCAACGTCAACGACTCGGTCACCAAGAGCAAGTTCGACAATCTGTACGGCTGCCGCGAGTCGCTGGTGGATGCCATCAAGCGCGCCACCGACGTGATGATCGCCGGCAAGGTTGCCGTGGTGTGCGGCTACGGTGACGTCGGCAAGGGCTGCGCGCAGGCGCTGCGGGCGCTGTCGGCGCAGGTGTGGGTGACCGAGATCGACCCGATCTGTGCGCTGCAGGCGGCGATGGAGGGGTATCGCGTCGTGACCATGGAGTACGCGGCCGACAAGGCCGATATCTTCGTCACCGCGACCGGCAACTTCCACGTCATCACGCACGAGCACATGAAGCGCATGAAGCACAACTGCATCGTGTGCAACATCGGGCACTTCGACAGCGAGATCGACGTGGCGAGCCTCAAGCAGTATCGCTGGGAGAACATCAAGCCGCAGGTGGACCACGTCATCCTGCCGGACGGCCGGCGGCTGATCCTGCTCGCCGAAGGGCGGCTGGTGAACCTCGGCTGCGGTACCGGACACCCGAGCTACGTGATGAGCTCGAGCTTCGCCAACCAGGTGATCGCACAGGTGGAGCTGTTCGGCAACACGCAGAAGTACCCGGTGGGTGTGCACGTGCTGCCGAAGCACCTCGATGAGAAGGTGGCGCGGCTGCAGCTCAAGAAGCTCAACGTCGAGCTGTCAAAGCTCTCCGACGCGCAGGCGCGCTACATCGGAGTCGACCCGGCGGGGCCCTTCAAGCCCGACCACTACCGCTACTGATCACTGTCGCAAGGCCCAAGGAACCGCACCACCATGAATGCAGTCACGAGCACCCACGCTGCGCCCGCGGAGCTGCCGCGCGCCCCGGGCGGGGCGATCCTCCTCGACGGCAAGGCCGTCGCGGCGCGCGTGCGCGCCGCGGTGGCCGTGCGCGCCGCGGAGTTCGCCGCCCGGCATGGGCGCCGCCCGGGACTCGCGGTGGTGCAGGTGGGCGAAGATGCGGCCTCGAGCGTGTACGTGCGCAACAAGCGCCGCTCCTCGCTCGAGGCCGGCATCGAGTCCTTCGCCCACGACCTGCCGGCCTGCACCTCCGAGGCGCAGATCCTCGCGCTGGTGCATGCGCTCAATCATGACGAGCGCGTCGACGGCATTCTCATTCAGCTGCCGCTGCCGAAGGGTGTGAACGCCGATCGCGTGATGGACGCGGTCGATCCCACCAAGGACGTCGATGGCTTCCACCCGGTGAACACCGGGCTGCTGGCGCAGAAGCGTCCGCGCCTGCGACCGTGCACGCCGTTCGGCGTGATCAAGCTCGCGGAAGCCTATGGCATCGCCCTCATCGGGCTGCGCGCAGTAGTCGTCGGCGCCTCCAACATCGTCGGCCGGCCGATGGCGCTCGAGCTGCTGCTCGCGCGCGCCACGGTAACCGTCTGCCACACCGGCACGCGCGATCTGCGCGCCGAGGTGGAGCGGGCCGAGCTGCTGGTCGCCGCCGTTGGCAAGGCGGGCTTCGTTCCCGGCGACTGGGTGCGCCCCGGAGCTGCGGTGTTCGACGTCGGCATCAACCGTACCGCCGCCGGCACCCTGGTGGGCGATGTCGAGTTCGAGCGCGCCGCGCAGCGCGCCGCCTGGATCACCCCGGTCCCCGGAGGCTTGGGCCCCATGACCATCGCGATGCTGCTGTCCAACACCGTGGACGCTGCGACGCTGCGGATCAGGTCGCGGGAATAAAACTGCCGCCCGCGGGGTCTTGCAGTTCGAGGTCGTCGGCCCCCGGGGTGCGGGTGCGGCAGTGAGCTCGATGGACGATAAACGCACGCGTTTCGAGGCGCTGGTGCTGCCGCACCTGGACGCTGCGCATCGGCTCGCCCGCTGGCTATGCCGTTCCCCGGGGGATTCCGATGACATCGTGCAGGAGGCGTTTGTGCGCGCCTACCGCGGCTTCGCAGGCCTGCGCGGCGCGGATGCGCGCGCCTGGCTGCTTGCCATCGTGCGCAACTGTTATCTCAGTGCGCTCGCCGAGCGGCGGCGGCGCAGCCACGAGCCGCTCACCGAGGAGCACGAGGCGCAGCAGCTGGGCTGCGCCGCCCCGTTCCCCGACCCGGAGAGCGTCTCGATCGAACGCGACCAGCAGCGCCAGCTGGCGCGGCTGATCGCGGGCCTGCCCGAGGATCAGCGCGAGGTACTGCTGCTGCGCGAGATGGAGGACATGAGCTACCGCGAGATTGCCGCCGTCGCCGAGGTGCCGATCGGCACGGTGATGTCGCGCCTGGCGCGGGCGCGCGCCGCGCTCCAGGCGCTCTGGCCCGAGACTGAAGGAGAGCCGCGTGCAGTGCGCTGAAACGCTGCGGGTCCAGGCCGCATTCGACGGCGAGCTGGATGCGGTGTCCGCGGCCGCAGTCGAGCGGCACGCGGCGCACTGTCCGGAATGTCGCGCGCGGCTTGAGCACCTCGAGCGCACACGCGCCGCGCTGCGCCGCGAGCTCGAATATGGCCAGGCCGCCCCGGAGCTGCGGGCACGGATTGCGCGCGCCCTGGATGCCGAGGAGGCCGCCGAGCGGCGCGCGCTGCGGCCACGGCCGGCGTGGCGCGCCCGCCCGTTCTGGCTCGGGACTTGCGCGGGCGCGGCCGCGGCACTCGCTGCGAGCCTCGCCGCCGTGCTGCTCGCGCCACTGCTGCTGTCGGGGCTGCCCGATGAGCTCATCACCGCCCATCTGCGTTCCCTGAAATCCGGGCAGCTCACGGCGGTGATCTCGACCGATCGGCACACCGTGAAGCCCTGGTTCGCCGGGCGCGCTGACGTCTCGCCGGTGGTCGCCGACTTCGCCACGCAGGGCTACCGGCTGCTCGGCGGACGTGCCGAGTATCTCGACCACCAGCGCGCCGCTGTGCTGGTGTATGAGCATGGGGCGCACGTCATCAACGTATTTACCTTTCTGCCCGGCCACGCGCCGCTCACCGCCGAGACTACCCGGCGTGGCTACCACATCGCCTGCTGGCGCGGCGGCGATCTCGGCTACTGCGCCGTATCGGATGCCGGGTGGGAGGAGCTCACCGCTCTTAGGAACCTGCTCGCGGACTTGAGCGAGCGCGACGCACGCTGAGCAGCCGTAGCGGGCGGCGGGGGCGGGAATAGAATCGCCGCCCACCGAGTCTCCTCCACAACCAGTCGTGAGGAGACCCACATGCCGGATGAGATCCCCGTCGTATCGCGCCGCGAGGCGCTCAGGTGCATGGCCTTCGGCAGCGCTGGCACGCTGTTCGCGCTGGCGGGCGGCGTGCTGACGCCCATCGGGCTCGCCGAGGCCGCCGAGGACCGCGAGGGCACGGCGCGGCTCGGCAAGCCGCTATTCGTGCAGATCAGCGACAGCCACATCGGATTCCACAAGGACGCCAATCCCGATGTGAACGGCACGCTGTCCGCGACGATCGATCTCGTGAACGGCATGCGCGAGCAGCCCGCGCTCATCCTGCACACCGGGGACATCACGCATCTGTCCAAGGCGCAGGAGTTCGATCTGGCACAGCAGCTGCTCGCACGCCTGCACACCAGCGAACTGCACACAGTGCCGGGCGAGCACGACGTGGCCGATGCCACGGTGAGTGAGTACTTCAACCGCTTCGGCAAGCCATCCGACAACAAGGGCTACTACAGCTTCGATCACGCCGGCGTGCACTTTGTGGCGCTGGTCAACGTGCTGCAGGCCAAGGACGGCGGCGCAGGCTTCCTCGGCGATGAGCAGCTCGCATGGGCGCGGGCCGACCTGCACGGGCGCACCGCGAGCACGCCGATCGTCGTGTTCGCGCACATGCCGCTGTGGAACATCTATGAGCCGTGGGGCTGGCGCACCAGTGATGCGGATGCGCTCGTGAGCGAGCTGCGCCGGTTCGGCTCCGTGACCGTGCTGAACGGCCACATCCACCAGATCGTGCAGAAGGTAGAGGGCAATATCACCTTCCATACGGCCCCGTCCACCGCCTACCCGCAGCCCGCTCCCGGTGAGGGCCCCGGTCCCGGGCCCTTGAAGGTGGCGCCGGAGGAGTTGGCACACCGCCTCGGGCTCACCAGCGTCGCGCTGCGCAAGCATCCGCGCTCGCTGCTGCTGAGCGACACCGCGCTCGCTTGAGGATGGGGCAGGATCGTGATGCGACGACTCGCACAAGCTCTGACACTCTGGCCGGCCGCGCTCGTGCTGGCAGCGGCCGCGGTTTGCGCCGCCACGGCGAGCGACAAACCTGCCGGTGATCCGGTGCGCGGCAAGACGCTCTACCAGGTCTGCATGGGATGTCATTCTTTGGATGAGGATGATGTCGGGCCACGACACCGCGGGGTGGTGGGACGGACGGCCGGGAGTGTGCCGGGCTATGCGTATTCGCCGGGCCTGAAAAGTTCCCACATCGTGTGGGACCGGGACAACCTGGACCGCTGGCTCACCAACCCGCAGGCGCTCGTGCCTGGGGCCAAGATGTTTTTTGCGATGCCCAACCCGCAGGACCGGGCCGATGTCATCGCCTATCTCGCCGAGCTGCGCTAGCCCGCTGCGCTCGAGTCGGCGCTCCGCTTCGGACCGGGGGTCGCCGCTTCTTAGCCGCGCGGGATTGTTTCGCTGCGCCGCGCCTGACACCAACGACGGTCGTTCCGCTGCGACACACCCGGTAGTGATTACTGCATCTGCACGAGCGATTGGCGCATGACCGGGACGGGTGGCAGCAGCGTGGGCGCTGCGCGACAGGCGGTCGCGGCGCGATCCAACAGTCCCGGCACTGGTTCCAACATGTTACAGATCGTGTGGCGGGCGCGCGCTCCGCATATCTTGGGTGTATGATCCGAGGTTCAACCAATTTGCGGAGTACCGAGTAATGGCAAGACGTCCACCGAATGATGGCGCCGGCTGGAGCGCCCGGGAGCTGAAGACCCTCAAGGCGCTCGCGAAGGCGGGGACTCCGACCAGCCAGGTGGCGAAGAAGCTCGGACGCACGGCTGCTGCAGTCCAGCAGAAGGCGATGCGCTCCGGGATCTCATTCCGGGCGGCGAAGCGCTCGGGCGCGCGCAGGAAGAAGTAGCGCCACGCAGGGTGTTGGGTTCCGAGTTGATTGCACCGGCCTCCCGGGACGCCGGCTGACTCGTTGAGAACCGGCTCCCCGGTGAATCGGCGCAGTGGGGAGAGCAACATGAACAACACGCTCGTCCGGCTCGCCTGGATGCCGCTGGCGCTGTGTCTCAGCGCCTGCGACGTGCAGGTGACCAACACGACTCCGGCCACCTACCAGGCCAACAACGACATCGGCATGTACGAGGTGACTGCGACCACCAAGGAGGGCGCGCTGGTCACGCCGGGCTCGGTGGCGCTGTTCGCCATCGGCAACAACGAGAAGGTGCCGCTCAGCCTGAACTCGAACGGCTCCTACAGCGGCCTGTACCAGGTGCGCTGCCAGAGCAGCTTTCCGCTGCAGATCCAGGCGGTGTGGCGGCTGCAGGGGCTCTCGACCCGCAGCATCGTGGTACCGCCCGAGCCCCAGGTGGTCAGGCTGACCGAGCCGCCGCTCGCCAACCAGGCGGGCTTCGACACGGCGGGCAAGCCCGCGGCCGGCAAGGGACCGAAGGGCAAGGCGGGCAAGGGCGAGTGGACCGGTGCGGTCGACTATCGCTTTGCCACCGTGCCGGTGACGCAGATCATGGGCGCCCGCATCGAGCCCTCGAGCGCCTCAGCTGAGGACATAGCTGCGGCGCGCGCCATCTCGGTGAAGTCGACCCTGCCGCTGCAGGCGGCGTGCGGTGAGCCGGTCGAGGTCAATCTCGTGTCGACCGAGCAGCGCGCACACGGCACGCTGGTCATCGAGACCGATAATCCCGGCATGTCCCGCTGGCAGACGTACGTGGAGTTCTCGCCCAAGTGAGTCCTCGCCGGCTGCTGCATGCGGCGCTCGTGGCGCTCGGCTGCCTGGCAGTTGGATTGGTTGCCGCGGCCGCCGATGCACCCACGCAGAGCACTGCCCCGCTCAAGATCGGCATCATCGGCGCCGGTCATCTCGGCGGCACGCTGGCGCGGCTCTGGGTAGCGGCCGGGCACGAGGTGCTCATGTCTTCCCGTCACCCGCAGGAGCTTCAGGCCCTCGCCGCCTCGCTCGGCCCGCGAGCGCATGTCGGCACGCCGCGCGAGGCGGCGCTGTACGGCGAGGTGGTGGTGGTGTCGGTGCCGTACGGGGCGCTGCCGCAGGTCGGCCGCGACCTCAAGGCAGAGCTCGCCGGCAAGATCGTGCTCGACACGTGCAATCCCTACCCCTCGCGCGACGGCGAGATGGCGGTCGAGGCACGCAAGCTGAGCACCGGCGTGGCGGATCCGCAGTTTCTGCCCGGCGTGCGTCTGGTACGCGCCTTCAACGCCATCAACTCGGGCGATCTTGCGAGCGAGGCGCACCGCGCCGGCGAACCGATCGCAATCCCACTCGCGGGCGATGACCCTCAGGCGCTCGCCGTGGCACAGCGCCTGGTGCGCGACGCCGGCTTTGCGCCGGTCGTGGTCGGCCCGCTGTCGCGCGCCCGCGAGTTCGACGTCGGCACGGCGGTGTATACGCGCCTCATGACCGCGCCGCAGCTGCGCCAGGCGCTGGGGCTGCATTAGCCGACTCTCGCCGGCCCGGACTGCTCACCCTCAGGCCGCTGGTGGCGGCTGGCGCCCGACCTTGGGCAGGCGCTCGTCGATGCACGCCCAGCTCGGCGCACTCCCGGTCCAGATCGTGACCGAGGGGCGGGCGATCTCCGGGTCATCGAGTGTGCCGGCGCGCACGAACACCAGGTGCGGGCGTGCCTCCGAAGCGCTGAACAGGTGCGTGCCGCACGCCGGGCAGAAGCGGCGGTGCGCGGCGTTGCCGCTGTCGGCGAGCATGCGGTAGTCGCGCAGCTCACCCGACACCTCGAGCGCCTCGCTCGGGAAGCAGGCGTTCACGGTGGCGCTGCCTGCGCCGATGTACTGGCACACGCGGCACCAGCAGGTGCGCGTGACGATGGGAGCGGCGCTGAGCCGGTAGCGCACCGCCTTGCAGAGACATCCGCCGGTGATTTCCAAATTCATCTCCCTGCCGGGAACTGGTGGGAGCGAGCTTACACAACATTTCTGCGCGCCGGACCGCTCGCGAGGCGGCGCAGATTAACGGCGGGTTAACGGGTAATTAACAGGATTGAGTTCCGCGGGCGAAGGGCTACATTGGCTCGCAGCGTCCGGTGCTGTGCTGATGGAGAGCGGCAAATGCTCAACAAGACGCGCCATCGAATACCTGCTGCCCTCGGCGTGCTGGCTCTCGCCCTGATCCCGGCGCTTGCTCTCGGGGAGTCGATGCGCTGCGGCAGCAGGCTCATCACTCAAGGCACGAGTCAGGCCAAGGTCGCCGCCCTTTGCGGCCAGCCTGCGCAGGTTGTGCGTCCACCGGGCTACGACGGCGTGGTCCCCGGCGTGTTCGACGTACGGGAAGAAGTCTGGACCTACAATTTCGGTCCCAACAGGCTGATGCAGCGCATCCGCTTTCTGGACGGGGTCGTGACCAACATAGACTCGGTCGGGTACGGGTACTGACGGCCGACGCGTGGCCGCCGGATTCGGCGCTCACATCGGCTTGATGAACTTCAGGATGAACTGGTCGGTGTGACCCCGGATCGAGGGATCGAACACCCCGGCGGTATGCGGATCGGCGGGGTTTGCCAGCACATCGCTTTGCGCCACCAGCCTGAAGCCCGCGGCTTCGACTTCGCGGCGCACGGTCGCCGGCTCGATCCGGTGTAACGTGTCCGTGACCTCAGGCGGGGAGCCCCTTGCGGCGAGATGATCGAGAATCACGTACGCACCACCGGGCTTTAGCGCCGCGAACACGGCCGCATTGAAAGCCAGCATGTCCACCGGGCCCATGAAGCTGTCGTGCAGGTCATGATAGTTCTGCGAGATCCAGAAGAGATCGAGCTTCTCCGGGTACTTCGCAGCATCGAGCGCCGAGCCGAAGGTCACCGTGACATTCGCATGAGCGGCGGCGTAGGTCTCGATGGCGGCGATGCCCTTTACTATGTTGGCGTACCTAAAGAGTCCGCTCGGGACGCTGGCGTACACATGGCCGCCCGGTCCAACGAGGGCGGCAAACAGCCGCGTGAAATATCCGCCACCGGGTGCATAGTCGCCGACCTTGTCGCCCCCCTTGACGCCGGCAAACGCGAGTGTCTCGGCAGGCTTGCGATCGGCATCGCGCGCGCTGTCGGTGTCGGGCCGCGCCGGATCCGAGATCGCTGCGCTAACCGCCGGCGGGATGGCTGCTGCATGAGCGGCTGCCCACGGAGAGAGGCAGGCGCCGCCCGCGAGCAAGCACAGTGCGAGCAGAGAGACGCGCACACGCTCCGGTAAACTCGTTGTCGCTGTGTCAGACGAGCCCACCAGGCCTCCTTGAGTCACTCGTCACCGCAGAATGCTTCGATGCGATATCCATCCGGGTCAATCGCAAACGCAGCGTAGTAGGTCGGGCCGTACTCGGTGCGTAACCCCGGACGCCCATTGTCGAGCCCGCCGCCTGCAATGCAGGCCTTGTGGAAGGCGACCACGGCCGCGCGACTGTCAGCGGTGAAGCAGAAGTGCACGCCCGAGCGGGGGTCGGAGACGAGCGGGGAGCGGACCTCGAGAACCCAGAACTCGATGTCACCCCTGCCGTATCCGAGTGAGTCTGGATTGGCGCTCAGGCATTCGTATCCGAGCGCTCCCAATGCCGCATCGTAAAACGCTTTGCTGGTCGCGACTTCCCGCACACCGATCGACACGTGATTTATCACTGCAGAGCTCCTGGCGCGGCGCGGCCCTTACTTGCCCGGGACGCGCGTATACCGAGTCCGGTAGTTGACTTCCCACGTCTTGCCACCATCGCTGGAGAACGCCTGCTCGGAGGCCCCGCCATCGCCCGCGGTCGGCCAGATCGAAAAGCGCACCAGGACCTGTCTGCCGTCGATCGGCTCCGCGTCGTAGAGTTCGAGCCTTCGCGCCTTAAAAACTCCGGCCATCGGCACACCGACCGTGCCGTCAGTCGCGTTGGCGAAGGTGAGGAACCACTGGCGCGCCGTTGGGCTGTACCAGCGCAGCGCCAGAAAATCGATCGGCCCGACCGGCGGCTCGATGTGGACCTCGGCCAGGTTGGCTGTCCCGCCCCAGACCCTGTTGACCACGGTCGTGCCCTGCGTCTCGACCCATTTCGTCGATCCGCTCAACGGCTCGAGAAGGCGCGAGGAGTGTGTCTTGAAGGTGCCGATGTCAAAGTCGAATTCGTTGGGCGTGGCCGCCTCCGGCTTGACCCCGCTCTCGGGAATGCGCGTCTTGTGTCCGACGAACGAGGTAACCCAGGTCTTGCCGCCGTCCTGCGAGAAATCCTCCTCGTAGTCGTGGGCGTCGGCGCTGATCTTCGTCCAGACACCACGAACCAGGATCGCCCGGTCTTTGAAGGTGTCGCCCGAGATGACCTCGGCGTGCCCGTCGCGGTCGAAGGCACCGATCAGCGGTGCCCCGAGTACGCCCAGGCGGCTGTTGAGGAAGTTCATGCTCCACTGGTGCGCTTTCGGGTTGTAGAGAAACAGGGTCATGGCTTCCCAGTGGCCCTGCGGTCCATCGGCCTCGATCTCCTCGAGCCATGCGCGGCCCCCCCAGACGCGGCGGCTGCTGACCGTTCCCTCGATCGTCATCGTGACATTGGGCTGATCGAACGGCTCGGGGGTGCGCGTGATGTGGGTGTGCCAGGTGCCTGCGGCGAAATCGAAGTCGTGCGCGCCGTCGCGTGCCGCGCCAGGCGCTGCCATGGCGGACTGCGCCGCGAGAGCCCAGATGAGCGACAGCGCGGCGCACGCCGCGGCAGTTCGTGATCGCAGCTGAGATCGGGAGCTTGCACTTGCGGCTGTCACATCGGCCTCGGGGTCCTAGGAGGTTGAGGTGCAGATTGTCCACAGCGCATGACTTGTGGATGAAGAGCCACTTGGTGGAAAAACGCGGGCTGAAATCACGGAGTGGCTCTTGGCATGGCCCTGCCTCGTGGGCAGAGTCTCGCCATGCGATGCCGCAGCGGGTTGCGTGCTTCTATCCTTTGCCAGGTGCTCGCCCTGGCGTGCAGCCAGGCGTGCGCGCAGGGCGGCGCGGCGGCCGCGGGCGAGCACGACTTCGACTTCGAGATCGGCCTCTGGAAGACCCACATCTCGCGCCTGGTGCACCCCTTGACCGGCTCGACCACCTGGGTCGAGTACGACGGCACGTCCGTGGTGCACAAGATATGGAATGGCAAGGCGAATCTGCTGGAGCTCGAGGTGAGCGGCCCCGCCGGCCGCATCGAGGCGCTGTCACTGCGCCTGTACAACCCGGTGGCGCGGCAGTGGACTCTCAATTTCTCGAACGCGAGCGTCGGGGCGCTCGGCCAGCCCACGGTCGGTGAGTTTCGAGGCGGACGCGGCGAGTTCTACGACCAGGAGGATTTCAACGGCCGGGCGATTCTGGTTCGCTTTGTGATCTCTGACATCCGCGCGGACTCCTGCCACTTCGAGCAGTCGTTTTCTGCTGACGGCGGCAGGACCTGGGAGGTCAATTGGATCGCCACGGATACGCGCGTGGGTGCCGCGGCTGGCGCGGATTGACGCCTACCCGGAGCGCGCCATCCGGCGCAACTCGCCGCCGCCGCGATCCGCCAGGATCGTGCTTAGCGCGGTGAGGCCGTACGTGATGTCACTGAGACCTGCGGCGCCGTAGCCGATCACGAGGCCGTCGCGCATCGGGCGGCCGAGATAGTAGCGGCGCAGCGCATGCACGCGGATGTTGCGCTTCAGCAGCGCCTCGGTTACCGCGTCCAGGTCGAGCGGCACACGCGAGGCGGCAGCCAGGTGCATGCCACAGGAGGAGGGCAGCGGCTCGAGCCACTCGCGCAGCTCCCGGGCGAGGCGTGCCAGCACATGCTCGCGGCGTGCACGGTAGATGTCGCGCATCCGGCGCACGTGGCGTGCGAGATGACCGTCGGCGATGAAGCTTGCGACCGTGAGCTGCAGCGGTACCGAGCAATGCCAGTCGAGTGAGTTCTTTGCCGCCACCAGTGCCGGCAGTGCCCAGGCCGGGCTGACCACGAAACCGAGCCGCAGCGCCGGCAGCATGCATTTGGAGAAGGTGCCCACGTAGAACACCACGTCGGCCGATTCCGAGGTTCGCAGCGCCTCGAGCGGGCTGCCTTCGAAACGGAACTCCCCGTCGTAGTCATCCTCGACCACTACGGCACCGCGGCGCCTGGCGAACTCGAGCAGCGCCCGCCGTCGGCGCATCGAGAGCGTCACGCCGAGCGGGAACTGGTGCGACGGGCAGACGCAGACGACGCGTGTCTCGGGCGGCAGCTGCTCGACGATCAGCCCCTCTGCGTCCACCCCTAGCGGGACGATCCTCGCACCGGCGGCCGCAAACGGCACGCGCAGCGGCGGGTAACCAGGATCCTCCACCGCCACGACAGTCTCCCCGGGCGTGACCAGGATTCGGGCGAGCAGGTCGAAGCCCTGCTGGGCTCCGGAGGTCACCAGCACGTCGCCGGGGTCGCAGGACACCGCGCGCGTGAGGGCGATGTAGCGGGTGATGGCGGTGCGCAGGTGAAAGTTGCCCTGGTGGCCCTGGGGACTCTTGAAGGCCGCCGGGGTGCGTTCCAGGCGGCGAAGCCGACGGGCGCTCAGCTGACGGAACACCTCGAAAGGAAAGGATTGCCAGTCGACGAGCCCGGGCCGCAGCTCGATCGCGGGAATTGCGGGCGCTGCGCCGGCAGTCGCCGGTGAGTCGCGCCAGAAGCCGATGGCATCGAGGACCTGCGGACTCGACCAGAACGGATTCAGCGGGTACGGCGGGGCAGCCGCGTGCGCCGGCGGACTGCGGCGCTGCTTCACTGCCGGCTTGGCCACGTAGGTACCCGAGCCGCGACGCGTGACGACATAGCCCTCGCTGAGGAGTTGCTCGTACACCGCCGCGGCGGTGTTGCGCGACACACCGAAGAACCGGCTCGCTTTGCGCGTGGCCGGCAGCCTCGCACCTGCGACGAGGCGGCCACCCGCAATGGCCTTCTTCAGCTGACTGCACAGAGCGTCGGAGGCATTGCGGGCATCTGCCGCGGGCAGATCCAGATCGATCTCGAACAGGTGGTCCACCGTCGCCCCTCACGAAGTGCTCAGGGATTCTGGCCAAGCTGGCTGTGCGTCGATATGGCAGCGGGGGCGCACTCACCTCACCGGCGCCTCCTCTGGTCGCATGCGTGGCGGCAGGGGGTTCCCAATCGCAACAGGCACTTGTTATCAGGTGATGTCACTTGATATCAGGCAATGTCATGAGCGGGCTGTCCCAGAATCGTCCCAGCATCCACAATAGCGCCCCGCGGCAATCTTGGAGTCCGAGGCGCATGAAACTTCTGTTTGCGGCCTGCCTTGCGGTGGCCACTGTCATTGCTGTCCAGGGAGCCGGCGCGGCGATGAGCGCTAACCCGGTTCTCGAGCCGAGCGTGCTTCCTTACCAGATGCCACCCTTCGACCGCATCCGGGTATCCGACTACGTTCCTGCCTTCGAAGCAGCGATGCGCGCGCAGCTGCAGGAGGTGTCTGCCATCGCTCACGACCCAAAACCGCCGACCTTCGCGAACACCATCGTTGCCCTGGATCGTTCCGGGCAGGCCCTGCAGCGGGTGAGCTTCATCTTTGATGAGCTCAACTCCAACAACACCAACGACGAAATGCAGAAGATCGATACGGAGATGGCGCCCAAACGCAGCGCTCACCGCGACGCGATCTACCTCGATCGCGCCCTGTGGCAACGCGTCGACGCCGTGTACCAGAAGCGCACCATGCTGAAGCTGGACCCCGAGTCGCTGCAGCTCGTGACGCGCTGGCATGCGCGCTTCGTACGCGCCGGTGCGCGTCTCGCAGCCGCCGACCAGGCTCGGCTGCGAGCGCTGAATGCGCAGATCGCAGCGCTCACCACCAAATTTGGGCAGAACGTGCTCAAGGCGACCACCGAGGGCGCTATAACCGTCGATAAAGCCGAGGACCTCAAGGGGCTGTCGGCAGAGCAGGTAAGTGCGGCGGCGCAGGCTGCGGAGACGCGCGGATTGAAGGGCAAGTGGCTCATCACATTGCAGAACACCACTCAACAGCCGGTCCTCGCTCACCTCGACAACCGGATGCTGCGCGAGCGCATTTTTAAGGCATCCGTTGAGCGCGGGCTCGGTGGCGCGACTGACAACCGCGCCGTGGTCACCGGCATCGTCAAGGCGCGCGCGGAGCGGGCGGCGCTCCTTGGCTATGACAGCCATGCCGCGTATGCGATCGAGGACGAGTCCGCCGCTACGCCCGCGGCCGCGCGCGAGTTGCTGCTCAAGATCGCACCCGCCGCGCTGGCGCGCGCCAGGGAGGAGGCTGCGGATCTACAGCGGCTGATCGATACGCAGGCGAAGGCGCAAGGCACCCCGTCCTTCACGCTGCAGCCCTGGGACTGGGAGTTCTACTCAGAGCAGGTGCGCAAGACGCGCTACGATTTTGACCAGTCTGAGGTCGCTCCATACTTTGAGCTCAATCGCGTGGTGCAGGACGGCGTATTTTACGCAGCGCACCAGCTCTATGGGCTCACGTTCAAGGAGCGCAAGGACCTGCCGGTGTATCAGCCCGACGTGCGCGTGTTCGAGGTGTTCGACGCAGACGGCAGCGGGCTCGGGCTCTTCATCGCCGACTACTTCGCCCGCGACAACAAACAGGGCGGGGCCTGGATGAACGCCTACGTCGAGCAGTCGCGGCTGCTGAAGCGCAAGGTTGTGGTGTCCAACAACATCAACATCCCCAAGCCCGCGGCTGGTCAGCCGGTGCTGCTTAGCTTCGATGAGGTCACGACACTGTTCCATGAGTTCGGGCACGCCCTGCACGGCCTGCTCTCGGACGTCGAATATCCCACGCTGGCCAGCCCCGAGACACCGCCGGACTTTGTCGAGTATCCGTCGCAGTTCAACGAGATGTGGGCCCGCGAGCCGCAGATAGTGGCGCACTATGCTTATCACTACCGGAGCAACGCGCCGATGCCGCCGGAGCTGCTCGCGAAAGTGCTGAGAGCGCAGCAGTTCAACCAGGGCTACGCGACCACCGAGTACGTCGCCGCGGCACTGCTGGATCTCGCGTGGTATCAGCTGCACGCTGCGCAGGTGCCCACGCCGGATGAAGTGCCGGCATTCGAGGCGGCGGCGCTCAAGGAGGCGGGTGTTGACTACGCGCCGGTCCCGCCGCGCTACCACACCGCGTACTTCAGCCACATCTTCAATAACGACTATTCGGCGGGCTATTACGCGTATCTCTGGAGCGAGGTGCTGGCGCGCGACACGGGCGCGTGGATCCATGCGCACGGTGGAGTCACGCGAGCCAACGGCGATGAGCTGCGCCGCCGGGTCCTGTCGCGCGGGCGCACGGCCGAGCCCCTGGAGCTGTTCCGCGACCTCTACGGGCGCGGGCCGGAGGTCGGGCCGTTGCTCGAGTATCACAGCCTCGGCGGCGACTGAGGCGTCCTGATCCTGTCGAACGATGTTCGCACCGAGGCAGGTTTCGCCGACCTGGTGCGATTCGTTCTCGGCGACAGCGGCGTGCCGTACGGCCCGTCAAAGATGACGGGGATGGCGTGCCGCGCGATGCGGAAGGCTTGCCAGACCTCAAGTACGTCGCCACGCCATACCACTAGACATATCCTTCTCAAGCGGCCATGCTTATGACAGCGCGATCTTTGGATGCGATCCGTTTCGGACACGTCCCGAGACCGAGCCAGGCACCGACAAGGGCAAACCCGTTCGAAAGGCGGGGACGCAAAGCCACCGGTCTAAGGGCGTACCAGCCTAAGACAGCGGGGTTGCCACTCCACTCCGTTCCCGGGTGTGAGCGTGCAAGCTCGCTTGCGTTAGATCTGGCGCTCCCCCGACCGTGACTCGAACGTTCGTTTCAGGGAGAGCTCATGACATCGAAATTGGCCAAGACCGGTGGGTCGTCGAACCCGGATCCGGCGCGGGAGCAGGCTGGTACTGGCCATTTCATGCTCACGCTGTGCCGGCTGGCTGCACCGGTGTCCATTCGTCCGCCCCAATCACCGCAGCTACGGCCTTTCACATTCTTCATGAGTCGTGCGCGTCAGCCGGATGGCAGTGAGCGGTTGTATCTCCACATGGGGTACTTCGAGACGCTGGCGGATGCCGAGAGATACGTAGACGCCGTACGTCGCCATTATCCCAACGCGTTCGCAACCATCGCACCGGTCGCGTTTCTGCGGGCGGCCAATTCCGAGGCGCCTTGGTTGCCGCTCGCTGCCTCTCAGTCGGTAGCTCCCCAACGCGGTGATCCTGAACCGCTCAAGGATGAATCTTTGACCGACACACAAGTGCTGAAGATTCTGGAAACGCGCCGTGTTTCCGCAGTTCAGGACGACGGTGATGAGCGGAACTGCCATCAGATCGAGTTGCTTCGCCCCGACGACACAACTACCCGGCAGGCGTTGAAGGAGGCTGTCGTTCAGGGTGCGCCGGTTTCCTTCGCCGTGCAGCTGCACTGGTCGGCGCAGTCGATCGACCTGAGCCGCGTGCCGTCGCTCGCTATATTCAAGACCTATACGCTGTACGCGACAGAAAGTCGCCGGCAGGGGCATTCCCGCCATTTTCTTCGACTGGGGTTCTTCGCAGATCCGATCTCTGCGAGGCAAGTCGCTGTCCTGGTTCGCTCGGCCTTCGCCTCCGCAGCTGTGGTGCCCGTTATCGAGCCGGAGGTGACGCGCGTACACGAAGCCAGTATGGACAGCCCTGCAATCCCGTATCTGGTGCAGCAAGGAATCGGGCCGGGGATCGACTCCAACGGCACGCCAGGATCGCCGACACAATCAAAGCCTCTGCGTGAGGCGCCGCGGCGCATCTCCCGAGGCGCCGCGGCAGTCGAACAGACACTCGAGCCGCTGGCCGAGAGCGAAATGTGGACTGACCCCGACTCACTGAGCGAAAGCGGCGTGCGCCACCTGCGAGTCGAGGTGCAAGAGCACTCGACGGGCCGTTGGAGAATTGTCCGTTTGGGCGTCACACCGTCGAACATGGAGCATGTCTACTCCTGATCCGTCCGGGATTCTGTGTTGGCCGAACTGAGGTCCGCCGGCCGCGCTGGCACGACAGCCGCAAGGAGAATGCAGTAGACGAATCACTGCGAGCTCGCTTCCCGCCTGTGCCCTGTGAGCAGGGAAGTCCCGAGCGCTCACTGTGCCAGCTGCGCAGGAACAGGCTTGAGAGAAACGCTGGAAGCTCTTGTTCTAAGTGGTGGGCGGTACTGGGCTCGAACCAGTGACCTCTGCCGTGTGACGGCCGAAGGTGGGGAAGCGCACCGGAGTGAGCGGGCTCAAATCCGTGCCTGCGACTAAATGGTGCCCGCGCTGCTAAAGGGTGGGCGGCTCGGGAACACGCGCAAACCGGTGCAATGTCAGTATCGCCGCGCGCGTCTGAACCAGCCGTGAATGGCCGCACGGATGCGGGCGGCGATTGCCCGCCGGAGTCACACTTTTCTGGCACGGCAGGTAAGCCGGTCAGTCGCGCAACCGGGCGCGCAGCTGCGCGATTTCCGGCGCGCTGAGACCGATTTCCCGCAGGTACGCGCGCACGCCGCCCGCGTGCGCCAGGAATTTCAGCATGTTGTGCGCACCTTCTTCAGGACAACGTAAGGCGGCGAGAATGTGCGCCGGTTCCACCGCCGCGTAGCGCCTGAGATAGCCCTCACGCAGGCTCTCGCTGCTCGCCGCATAGTCGTGCGCGATGCACTCCGGAACGACGTCGGCGAGCGCCAGCAGCAGCGCCGCGAGCAGCCCGGTGCGATCCTTGCCGGCGACGCAGTGAAACAACAATGGCCCCGGGCCGGCGGCCGCGATCGCGCGCAGCACGGCGCGCAGCTCGAGCCGCACGCGCTCGAGCACCACGCAGTTCCACAACTCCTTGGTGGTGTCGGCGCTGCGCAGCCGCCACTGGTCCTCGCTCTCGGTGAGCAGCGGCAGCCGCCGGTAGTGCACCCGCGGCAGGGATTGCGGTATCGGGCTCGGATGCTGCGCGGCTTCCTCGGGCCAGCGCAGGTCAATCACCGTCTCGAGCCCGAAGTCTTCGAGCGCGCGCAGTCCCTCGGGGGTGAGTTGCGCCAGATCGTCGGCGCGAACCAGCGAGCGCGAGCGCGTATGCTGCCCGTCGAGCGTCGGGCAGCCGCCAAGGTCACGGGCATTGAGGAGCAATGGAAACTCAAGCCGCCGCCCTGCAGCGCCGCCCTCAGGGTGCGCCGCGCCGGCGGTCCCCGTCGCCATCAGCGGCGCGCCGCGCGCTGCTGGCTGAGCGCGACGCCGGACAGGATGAGCGCGCCGGCGACCGCCATGGTCGGGGTCAGGGGCTCGCCGAGCAGCAGCCAGGCCCAGATCACGCCGAACAGAGGAATCAGATAGGTAACCGTGGATGCACGGGACGCGCCGATGCGCGCGATCAACCGGTAGTAGAGAACGAAGGCGACGCCCGTGCAGAGCACGCCGAGCAGCGCCGCGCTCACCCAGGACCCGGCGGGGACTGCATGGGCCGGCCAGCTGTAGAGTGCGAATGGAGCGAGCAGCACTGAACCGGCCAGCAGATTGGCGGCGGCCACCGCGGCCGGGGGGTAGCCGGTGAGGTGGCGGCGCACCAGGTTGATGCCGAATCCATAGCATACCGAGGCCGCGGTGCCCGCCAGCGCGGCCGGCCACACGCTCGCGCCCGCGGTCTTGCCGCTCGCGAGCACGGCGACGCCGATGAACCCAGCCGTGAGGCCGATGACGCGCCGCGCGCTGATGCGCTCACCGAAGAAAAAGAATGCGACCAGCACCGTGAACATGACCGTCATGGCGTTCGTGATGGCGCCAATGCCGGCCGGTGCCCGCTCCGCTCCCCAGGCGAAGAGCGCGAACGGAGTGACGGAATTGATGGCCGCTATGCCGAAGATCAGCAGCCACAGCCGGAGAGAGAACTGCGCGCGGGCACGCCACAAGAATGGGGCAAGGACCAGGCCCCCCAGGGCGAGGCGCACCTCGACCAGCGGCAGGGGTCCGAAGTCGGACGCTGCCACCCGCATGAAAAGGAACGAGCCGCCCCAGATCGCGCCGAGCACCGTGAGCTCGAGTGGCGTGCGCCAGCCGGCCGTGGCCTCCGCTGCTGCGGGTGCGGCGGCCGGTGCGGGCGCTGCGCCCTGCGGCGCGTTCATGCCGCGCGAGGCCGTGGTGGTGCATTCAGTCGACATGTGCGAATCCTGCAGCGGGCGGCGGCGGCGGGCCACCCGGAACTTGCGGCGCGCCGTCTCATTCGAGCGCCCGCGCGAAATCCTCGATCAGATCCTCGGTGGACTCGATCCCCACCGACAGGCGCAGCAGGCCGTCGCTGATACCGAGCCGCTGGCGATCCTCGCGCGACAGACCGGCGTGTGAGGTGGTCGCGGGTCGCGTCAGCAGCGTGTGCACGCCGCCGAGGCTCGGGGCGATCGCCGGGATGCGCACCCGGGAGGCGAACTCATCGGCGCGCCCGGCCGGTCCTTTGAGCTCGAAGCTCAGCACGCCGCCGAAGCCCGCGAACAGGCTCCGCGCCCGTGCGTGGCGCGGGTGAGTCGCGAGGCCCGCATAGTGCACGCGTTCGACGGCCGCGTGACCCTCAAGAAACTGCGCGATCCTGAGTGCGCTGTCGTTCTGGTAGCGCACCCGCAGCGCGAGGGTCTTCAGGCCGCGGTTGAGGAGGAACGCGGCGTGCGGATCGAGCGAGCCGCCGAGGTGATTCGCCTTGTGACGGATGCGCTCGATGAGCTTGGCGCTCCCGGCCACGACGCCGGCGACGATGTCGGAGTGACCGTTGAGATACTTGGTGGCGCTGTGCACGACCAGGTCGAAGCCGGCCGCGATCGGCCGGTAGTTTACCGGACTCGCGAAGGTGTTATCGATGATCGAGATGAGGCCGCGGGCGCGCGCGAACTCGACCACCGCCGGCAGATCGGCCACCTCGAGCAGCGGGTTGGTCATGGACTCGACATAGATGGCGCGGGTGTTGGGCTTGAGGTGCGCAGCCCAGGTGTCGCGCCGGTCCGCATCGATGAATCCGGCGGTAAGCCCGAGGGCGGCGAACTCGCCGGTCACGAAATCATGCGTGCCGCCGTACAGGCAGCTCTGCGCCAGCAGGTGATCGCCGGCCTTGAGCACCGTGAGGAGCGTGGTGCTGATCGCCGCCATGCCGCTCGCGGTGACCAGCGCCGCCTCGGCGCCCTCGAGGATGGCGAGCTTGCCGTGCAGCGCGAGCTGGTTCGGCGTGTTGTTGAGGCGCAGGTAACGCACGTCGTCGTAGCGCGCCTCGCCGTGGTACTCGTAGGTGGCCGACTGGAAGATCGGCATCTCCACCGCGCCTTCGATGCGCGGCCGCGGCTCGCCGGCGTGCACCAGCTGGGTCTCGAGGCGTTTGAAGTCACCGGCCATCGCAATTCCCCTCACGGCAGACAGGGCGCGCAGTCTTGCGCGCGCATTGTCACGCGATTACGCGAGCGTGTCCTTATATCTTTATGGAGAGCCGCGCGCGCTCGATGCGGACATTCAGCCGGTCGGCCGATGATGCGATCATACGGCACCCGGCCGCGACGTGGCGTTGGCGGAGTTTTTGCGCATGATGCGATCCACCGAGCGTTTCTCGAGCCGCGTCGACAGCTACGCGCGCCATCGGCCGAGCTATCCTGAGGGCGCCATCGCGCTGCTCGCGGAGCACTGCGGTCTGCGTGCCGCTACCGTCGTTGCGGATCTCGGCTCCGGCACCGGCATCCTCACCGAGTTGCTCCTCAAGCGCGGCGCGGAGGTGTTTGCGGTCGAGCCGAACGCGCCCATGCGTGCTGCTGCGGAGGCGCAGCTGCATGGGCAGGCGCGGTTTCACAGCATCGCCGGCAGCGCCGAGGACACGACGCTGGCACCCGGGAGCGTCGACCTGCTGGTCGCAGGCCAGGCCTTTCACTGGTTCGACCCGCAGCGCGCGCGCGCCGAGGCGCAGCGCATCCTGCGCCGCGGCGGGTGGGCGGCGCTTCTGTGGAACGAGCGCCCCGCCGAGGCGACCCCATTCCTCAGCGACTACGAGGCGCTGCTGAAGCGGCATTCGAGCGAGTACGAGCGCATTACGGCGAGCCGCGCCGACCCTGCAACGATGCGGCTTTTTCTCGGGCCCACGATGGAGCTCGCGAGCTTCCCGAATGAGCAGCGCCTCGATTTCGAGGGCCTCGAGGGGCGGCTGATGTCTTCCTCCTACGCGCCCGAGCCGGGCTCCGCCGGGCATCAACCGATGATCGCGCGATTGCGGGAGGTGTTCGACCGTCACGTGCAGGACGGCCGGATCACGCTCCCCTATCGCACGCTCGTGTACTTCGCGCAGTCCGGCTAGCAGCTACCCGAGGCTCGCAGATGAGCAGGCTCGGACCTTCGCTCGCCTCGCTGGCGCTCTGCGCCGCGCTCACCGCCGCACCCGCGGCGTGGGCCTGGGGACCGCAGGGACACCGTACCGTCGGCGCGATCGCCGACCGGCTGTTGACGCCCGCAGCATCGCGGGCCGTGGCAGAGCTTCTGGCCTCCGACCTCGATCGCTTCGGCAACCCTTCGGGGCGCCGCACGCTCGAATCGGTGTCCGTGTGGGCGGATGAGATCCGCGGCACAGCCGCGGACGAGCCGCGCTGGCACTACGACGACATTCCCGTGTGCGGGACCGCGCCTCCCCGCGAGGAATACTGCCCGAGAGATCAATGCAGCTCCGCGCAGCTCGAGCGACTCATCGCCGTGCTCGCCGACCGCCGTGCGGATGTGCGGGCACGCAACGAGGCGCTCAAGTGGGTCGTGCACCTGGTGGGGGACCTGCATCAGCCACTGCACGCCGCAGACAACGGCGATGCCGGCGGCAATCGGCTCGCGGTGGCGCTCGCGGGCGTGCATACGCGCGCTCGCGAGAGCCTGCACCGTGCCTGGGATGGCGAGCTGGTGCAGCTCGCGCTCGGCACCCGCAACCGCCAGCGCCCGCCGCCCGACATCGACGCCCTGGCGCGCGCCGCACGCGCACTGAGGGCAACCAGCGGGCAGGGCACGCCCGCTTCCTGGGCACAGGAATCCAACCATCTCGCGAGGACTGTGGCGTACCACTATCCGGGCTTTAGCTGCGGGCGAACAGCCCAAGACATCGTGGTGCTCGATGGCCTCTACCAGCGCGCGGCACAGGCCATTGTCAGAGAGCGCCTGCTGCTTGCGGGCGGCAGACTCGCGAAGCTCCTCAATGACCTCTTTCAGAATCGATGAGACTCTCGTAAGAGGCTGATAGATATCAGTATTGCTGAGGTGCGTGCGGCTGGCTGTGGCATGTTACATTTAACGCTCGCCGAAGGAAGGAGCCAAGCCGTGAACGCACGGGACGAGAGTCTGACCTCCGCACTCAAGCGGACCGAGCCGTCGACGCATGGCGTCGAGGCGGATGAGCAGGCACAACCGGGCGAGTCACGCGCCCGCGACAGCTGGCTGCTGGCGCGCGTGCGCTCGGTCCTCGGTGAGCCGCCGGTCGAGTTCGCGATCCGGGGCGGCGACCGGGTGCGCACCGTCAAGGCACCGGTCGCACGCGTGACCTTCGCGAGCCGCAAGCAGTTGCTCGCCATGCTGGCGGATCCGTGGGTGCGGTTCGGTGATGCCTACAGTGACGGCAGCCTCACGGTCGAGGGCGACCTGGTCGCGCTGCTCGAGGCCATCTACCGCTCGGCCTCCATGGGTGGCAAGACCTCCGGAATGCGGCGTGCGGTGAGTCTGCTGCATCGTCCGCGCCGCAACACGCTGGCGGGCTCGCGCGACAACATTCACCACCATTACGACATCAGCAACGAGTTCTACTCGCTGTGGCTTGGGCCCACCATGGCGTACACCTGTGCCTACTACCCGACCCGGACCGCGACCCTCGAAGAGGCGCAGGCCGCCAAGATGGACCACGTGTGCCGCAAGGTGCGGCTGCGGGCGGGTGAGAGTGTGGTCGAGGCGGGGTGCGGCTGGGGGACACTGGCGCTGCACATGGCGCGTCACTACGGCGTGCGGGTACGCGCCTTCAACATCTCGCACGAGCAGATCGCCTACGCGCGCGAGCGGGCGGCGCGCGAGGGGCTCGCTGGCCGGGTGGAGTACATCGAGGACGACTATCGCAACATCTGCGGCCACTACGACGCCTTCGTGTCGGTCGGCATGCTCGAGCACGTCGGGGTGAAGAACTACACGACGCTCGGGCGGATCGCGCGTGCCTGCCTCGGCAGCAACGGCCGCGGACTCATTCATTCCATCGGCCGCAACCATCCGGCGCCGCTGCAGCCGTGGATCGAGAGACGCATCTTCCCCGGGGCCTACGCGCCCTCGCTCGGGGAGATGGCGCAGATCTTCGAGCCCTCCGACCTCTCGGTGCTCGACGTCGAGAACCTGCGCCTGCACTACGCGCAGACGCTGCACCACTGGCTGGAGCGCTACGAGGCTGCGATCGAGCGCGTGCGCTCGATGTTCGATGAGCGCTTCGTGCGCATGTGGCGGCTGTATCTGGCCGGCTCGGCCGCGGCGTTCGCCACCGGCACGCTGCAGCTGTTTCAGGTGGTGTTCGCGACCGCCGACAACAACGACGTCCCCTGGACGCGCGCGCACCTGTACTCCTCCTGAGGCGTGCATGCGCTCGTGTGAGGTACTGATCGTCGGCGGCGGGCCAGCGGGGTCGAGCGCCGCGTGGCGGCTGAAAGCCGCCGGCGCGGACGTGCTGCTGCTCGATCGCGAGCGTTTTCCGCGTCTGAAGCTGTGCGCCGGCTGGATCACGCCCGAGGTGGTGCGCGAGCTCGAGATGGATCTCGACGCCTATCCGCACCGGCTGCTCACTTTCCCGCGTCTGCGGGTGCACTACGGCAGGCTCAGTCTGCCGGTGCCGTGCGTGCAGCACTCGATCCGCCGCTTCGAGTTCGACGCCTGGCTGCTGGAGCGCTCGGGCGTCACCGTCGAGCAGCACAACGTGCGTGACATCGTGCGTGACGGCGAGGGCTATATCGTCGACGGCGAGTATCGCTGCCGCTATCTGATCGGCGCCGGCGGCACGCGCTGCCCGGTGTATCGTCAACTCTTCAAGGAGCTCAACCCGCGCGCCCACGACCTGCAGATCGTGACGCTCGAGCACGAGATCGAGTTCCACTGGGAAGATCCGGACTGTCATCTGTGGTTCTGCGACCAGGGCCTGCCCGGCTACTCCTGGTATGTGCCGAAGGAGCGCGGCTGGTTGAACGTCGGCATCGGGGGCTTCGCCGAGCGCATCAAGAGCGCCGGCCAGGACATCAAGACGCACTGGGCACATTTCGCCGACAAGCTCGGCGGCGGACTGACGCGCGGTGCGCACTACGACCCGACGGGCTACAGCTATTACCTGCGCGGCCGTGTCGATGTGGTGCGTCGCGACAGTGCCTTCATCACCGGCGATGCCGCCGGACTTGCGAGCCGCGATCTCGGTGAGGGGATCGGACCTGCGATTCGCAGTGGCCTGCTGGCGGCGGCGGCGATTCTCGAGGCCACACCCTACAGCCTCGAGGAGGTCACCGGGATGAGCGTCGCCAGCATTGCGCGCAGCATGCTGACCCGCGCGGCGCGCCCGTTCGGAGCGCACGGACGGCGGCGCGCGCTCGAGGGAGGAGCAACCGATGGCTTACGTCACGATCATCAATGAGCACCAGCATGTACAGCAGGTGGTCTCGGGCCATCATCATCTGACGGCGGATGAGGCGGTCACAGCGGGCGGGAGCGATGCGGGCTTTGCGCCGCGCGAGCTGCTGCTCGCGAGTCTCGGCAGCTGCACGGCGGTGGCGCTGCGCAGGCATGCGGCGCAGAACGACTGGGCGCTGGGCAAGATCACCGTGGGAGTGCGCTGGTCGCGCGATGAAGCGGGCGGCGAGCACATCGAGCGGCGCCTGTCGTTCTCCAAGCCCTTGACCGCGGCACAGAAGACGCGGTTGCTCGAGGTTGCGGAGGGCTCCCCGGTGAGCAGCGTGGTGGGCGCCGGGATCAGGATCCAGTCGCTGGTCGTCGACTGAGGCGGCGCACGCCGCCCTCAGTAGTTCACCGTTACCGTGATGCTGTCGCCGTAGCTGCCGGGCGCCGGGTCCTGCAGCGCCGCGACCGACCCATACACCGTGAGGGTGGCATCCGGGACTGCCTTACGGATGGTAGTGCTCGCCTGGGTGCTGCCGCCCGTGCCGTTTCCCCAGATCTCGGTGTTGGCCGCGTCCTGGTAGAGGTTGTAGTTGAGTTTCGCGGCGCCGCTGATCAGCGTGCGCGTCGTGTAGCTGCCGCTCGCCCCCGCACTCAGATCGATGGTGACGGTGTTGCGGCCCGTGACCCCGGTGCACGCGATGCTGACCATGGCGGTGGAGGTCAGGGCGGCTGCCTGCAGGGGAGTGTAGGTCCCGAAAACGACGTTGGTTGCCGTGACGGTGCACGAGGTGATGCTGGCTGCGTGCACCGCGGGTACGACTGCGAGAGCCAGCGCTGCGCACCACAGCAGCCGGCGCGGTCGGCTCGGCGCACCAATTCTCATGCGGGCTCTCCCCGCCTCAGTAGCTCACCGTCACCATGATGGTGTCGGTGTAAGTGCCGGGCGCCGGGTCCTGACCCGAGGCGACCGCGCCATAGACTGTGAGGGTGGCGGTGGGCGCGAAGAACCAGATGAGCGTCTGAACCGTGGAGCTGCTGCCGCTGCCGTTGCCCCAGACTGTGCTGTAGGCGCCACTCGTATAAAGATTGTAGTTGAGGATGGATGCGCCGCTCGTCAGGGTGCGGTTGGTATAGGTGCCGCTCGCTCCAGGACTCAGGCTGACGGTTGCTGTATCGAACACGGCCCCCGTACAGCTGATAGTGATGCTCCCGTTGGCATCGAGCGCGCTGGTCTGCAGCGGCGTATAGGTGCCGAAGGCGACGCTGCTGGCCGCGGCCGTGCACGAGACGGCCGCGCGTGCCGCCGGCGCCGTGAGTGCCAGCGCTGCGCACAGCAGCAGTGGAGGGCGGATAACTCTTGCGGGTCTCACGGCGCGCTCCGGCATACGATCACGCCGAGGTCCGGTTGGGGCTCCCCGGAGGGCGGCGCGGGCAGGCGGAAGCTGCATTTGCCACCGCTCCAGCGCGCCTCGCCACTGGTGCCGTGGTCATAGTTGGTCACGTATGCGAGGCCGTCGAGACCGACGGGGAACTCCTCGCCCTGCAAGGTCACTACCGCACCGGGCGGTACGGCGCTGCCATCGGCGCGGCGCAGGCGGAACAGGCCCGCGTGGATGCGTTGCACCGGAAACTGCACCAATGTGCCGCTGCGGTATGGCGGCACGACCTGCACCTGCGGGGTGGCGAGCTGCGCATCGAGCGGCAGCTGCAGCGGATCGATGCTCAGGCGGTTGACATCGAAGGAGCGCAGATCGCGTACCACAGCGATGCCGTTGTCATCGGTGCGTGCGACGGGCTGGTTCTCGTAGTAGACGGTGATGTCTGGAATTCCGCCCACCTCGACGGTCGCAAAGCTGTCGTTTACGGTGCGCGCGGCACGCAGCTCGCCGTCCATGAACGTGCTGCCGCCGCTCACGGTGAGGGTTTCGGCGCTCTGGTCGAACAGGCGCGCCGCGGCTGCCTGCACCAGCAGCGCATCGAACTGGCGTTGGTACTGCAGGTTGTAGCTGCCGTCGGTACCCGCCGAAAGCATGTAGCCCTCGCCGGGACCAGGCGGCAGGTTCTTCTGCAGCGTTTCGACGAGGGCCGCATCGGGGGAGGGCAGCTGGTTGTCGTAGCGAAACTGCGTGGAGACGTTGCGGCGGCCGTCGAGCGGCAGAACGTAGAAGGCCGACACGCTGGAATCGCGGGTATCCCCGGTGGTGTGGCTGGTGGTGACACTGAAACTGCCGTTGCCGATGTTCACCTGATAGGTGATGCCGAGGGCCTCCTGGCGGGTGTCGTCGGGATTGCGCTGCGCGACGAGAGCCACCTGCAGACTCCCCGGTCGACCGAAGTTCCAGCCGACCTGGGCCAGATTGCGCTCCAGCGGGGTCGGAATCCCATCGAGATTGCCCACCTCGCGAAAGCCGGCACTGGCGTGCTGCGCCTGGAGCGTGAGACTCAGGTGCTCGTTGACGTGCTGGATGCCGAGCGCCTCGTAGGTGCCGGAGCTGGCAGGCTGCGGGCCGCTGCCGAGGATCCCGGAGGTGGCCGCCTGCCCGCCGGCGGCGAGATCGAGCGTCACGATCGCCCAGTGATCGATCGCCTGCGCGATGTCGATGCCGCCGGCCGTCGGTCCGCCGTGCATGGACTCGACGTGCACCTCACCGGTGAGCTGCGAGGTGAAGCCGTGCCGCCAGGTGCCGGCTCCCATCAGCGGTCCATAGTCGTCGCTCTGAAGGCCATAGTTCTCGCGCACCGCGCCGAGGTCGACGTCCCAGAGCGACAGCCCCGGTTGCAGCATCACCGGCGCCGAGTAGAACGGCAGTGATACCACCTGCTCCTGTCCGAGCGCGTTGCGTACCACGATACTCACATCGCCCGCGCCGTTGAGCGCCGGCACCTGATTGACGACGAATGGACCTGCGGGAACCTCGCTCGAGCCGACGGCCCGGCCATTCACGAACACGTCCACCGTCGAGGGGACGACCGCCGTGCCGGTGGCGGCGAGCAGCGGCGTCGTCACCAGATCCGGCCGAATTCCGTAGTTGCTGCCGAACTGCACGCCGCCGAAGCGTACCGCGTCTGCCCATGAGCCCGGGACACTGATTGCATCGCCGAGGCGCAGCGTCTCGAGCCGGTCCGTGAAGTCGTGACTGAAGGTGCTGCCGAGGCGCACGAAGGTGCTCATGCCCTCGGTCGTTTGCTCGGAGGCCGTGTTGAGCAGTACTCCGAGCTGACTGAAGATGCCAAGCTCGGCGTAGCCGCTGGCCACGTCGGCGCCCGTGTACTGGCCCGTCTGACCGAACAGCACGTAGTTGAGGAAGGCGCCCGTGCCGCTCGGCGAGATGGGCGGGCGGTTGGCACCGGCGAGCGCCAGACTCGAGCTCTGGAAGGCACCCGCCGGCACGCTGATGCTGACGGCGCTGTGCACCTCATCGAACGCGATACGCGCACCGGCGATCGCCCCGACAGGAAAGTAACGCTTGCCGTCGGCCTTGTGCGGCGCGGCCTGCGGCAGCTTCAGGCGCAGCCGCGCGAAGTCGCTCTCGGCGAGCCACAGGTCGCCGGCCGAGTTACGCAGTGCGATGACATCCGGATGCGACAGCACCCCGTTGATGCGCAGCTCGAGGACCGCCTCGCGCCAGTCGGGAGCAGGTCCGCCGGCGTCGTCAGCCCGCACCACCGCGGCACTGCACATAAGCAGCAGCGCGCAGATTGCGGCTGTCCGGCGGAGGAAATTCCCCATGGCGCATGGCTCTTATTTCAAGGGGAACCCGGGCTGCTGGTGACGGTGAAGTCACCGGCGTCCGAGCGCCCCTGAATGACGAGCTGCGCGCCGCGGGCCAGATCGCTTCCCGGGTGCAGCTGCCAGTGCATGAGTGTGCCGGGGAGCAGGTAGTGCGCAGCACTGGCGTGCAGCTTCTGCGCAGCGCTGCCGGATTGCTGCACATCGAAGTCGAGAATCTGGATGTGGGCCGTACCGCGGTTCTGCGCCGCGATGTCGAGGGTCCCGTCCGCCAGCCACTTGTGACTCCAGGCGAGATCGGCGGCGGGATGCGACGGCGCCGTCACGAACACCGGCAGCGTGATGCGCAGCGCCACCTTGAGCCCCGTGGTCTCGACCGCGTTCGGGGCAGGGACCTCGGACAGCACCAGACGGTAGTCCAGCTCGCGCGCCGGATCGACGTCGCGCAGCAGCGCAATTCTCAGGACCTGCTGTCCTTTGGGGGGGACGGTAAAGATCGGCGGCGTCACCACCAGGTCGTGGGTGTCGTCGAGCTGATCCTCGCCGTCGGGTTGGGTCCAGGCGACCGGCCGCGCCTGTACGACCACGGGCGCGTCTTCCTGGTTGCGCAGCGTGAGGACCGCGGTGCGCTTCGATGAACTTAGCTCGATGCGGATCGGAGCGATGCTCAAGGCGCTTGCTGCGGCCTCATCGGCCGCAGCAAGCACGCCTGTTGCGAGCAACGCTAGCGCGATCGCCCTCATCTCGTCTTAGTACGCGACGCTGACGGTGATCGTGTCAGTGAAGGCGCCCGGCGGTACCGCCTGGTTGGTCGCGTTATCCGGCAGACTGCCGAAGACCGTCAACGCCACCGCGGTGGCCATGCCAGCGCCGGTTCCGGGCTGGGTTACCGAGCTGCCGGTGCCATCGCCCCACACCGTCGCGAAGGCCGCGGTCGTGTAGAGGTTGTACTGCAGCGTGTTACCCGCGCCGTCGCTCATCAGGCGCTGCGCGATGGTGCCGCCGGCGGTCGTGCCCTTGTTGAGCGCGACGGTGAAGGGCGTGCTCTTCGTGCAGTTCACGTTGACAGTACCGTTGGCGCCGACGTTGCCGCCGGTCGGCGTGTAGTTACCGAACGCCACGGCCACGGGCGCGGTCACGGTGCAGTTCTTGAGCACCGTCGCCGAGACCGTGAAGGTGGTGGTGGCAGGGTTGGCACCCTGGGCGGCGCCGGCAACAGCCAGCAACGCGCCCGCAGTGAAACAGGCAATAAAATTACGCATAAAACTCCCGAACGTTAAGAGGAAACCGAACCGTACGCGGCTTTCCATAGCCGCTTGTTGGGCGAAATCTTATTGAAACGACGGGCAGTGCTACGGACATATGTCCCACTTTGCTGGGGCGTCCGCGGCGGTTGCTACGTATCTGCGACGCGATCGAAGGTCTCGCGGGCCTCCCAAGCAGGCGCGAAGCGGGCGCACTGTGCGCCAGGTCTCATTTGTCGCAGGCGGCCCGCGCCGCTGTGCCCGCCGCCTCTAGTAGGCGACGGTGATCATCACCGTGTCGGTGTACAGCCCGGGGGCGAGCTGCCGATTGGCCGGACTGTCAGGCAGAGTTCCGAACACGGTCTCGGTGATCGCCTCATTCCCTGCAAGTCCCTTGCCAATGCCGGCCATCACCGCCGAGGTGACTGTGCCGTCGCCCCACACCGTGGTGCGCGCGGCGCTCGTATACAGGTTGTATTGCAGCTTGGCGGCGCCCGAGCTCATGAGCCGCTGCACTAGCGTGCCGCCGCCCGTGCCGGCATCCATGGTCACGGTGAACTGCGCGCCGCGCGAGCAGCGCACCGACAGCGTCGTGTTGGCGTTGACGCCGCCGTTGCCTGGATAGTAGGTCGGGAACGTCAAAGGATTGGCGGACACCGCGCAGGTCGAATCGACGACCGCCGATACCAGCAGGGCAGTACTCGCGCTGCCGGCCGCGGCCTCTTGCGTGGCGGCCAGGATCAGACTGGCGCCCCACAGGGCGAGCGCTGAGCGGCGGCCGGAGCGGCGTGAAGGCTCGAGCGGGTGCATGCGGTCGCGGTCCTCCCTTACCACGCGGGTGCACCGTCTTGCGACGGCGATCGGCCCACGGTCTGATTGGTTATCGACCGCGGCGGGAGTTTCTTGAGCGCGGGGAGAGGAGGTGCGCGGGCGCTGGGGGCTTAGGGTCGCTGCGCCCAAGCTGAACATAATGACCGCCCCGGCCGCTCTATATATATTGCAGCGATGACGGCTGCGAAAGCGCTGCTCGCCGGTGTCGAGCTCGGCGGAACGAAGTGCGTGTGTGTCATCGGCACGGGTCCGGGCGACATCCGGGGCAGCGTGTCGGTGCCGACCGCGAGCGATGCGCAGGCAACACTCGCGCGCCTCGGTGCGGCGCTCGTGGAGCTGCGCGCCGCGCACGGCGAGTTCGCCGCGCTCGGCCTCGCCTCGTTCGGTCCGCTGGATCTCGACCTCGATTCCGAAACCTACGGCCGCATCGAGCGCACCCCGAAGGAGGGCTGGAGCGGCGTCGACGTGCTCGGATTCTTCAGCCGATTGGTGGCCGGAACCGTCGGCGTCACGACTGATGTGATCGCCGCGGCGCTTGCCGAGGGCCGCTGGGGCGCGGCGCGCGGCTGCGCCGACTATGCATACGTCACGGTCGGGACCGGCATCGGCGTCGGAGTCATCATGGGGGCGCGACCGCTGATCGGCGGACACCACCCCGAGCTCGGGCACATCCGCATCGCCCGCGCGCCCGGAGATCGCTGGCCCGGCAGCTGCCGTTTCCACGGTGACTGTCTCGAGGGGCTCGCCTCCGGACCGGCCATCGCGGCGCGCAGCGGCGCATCGCCGGCGGATCTCGCGCCCGATGAGCCGGTGTGGGACGGCGTGGCGCACGCGCTGGTGCAGCTGGCGCACAACCTGGTGCTGAGCTTCGCGCCGCGGCGGATTCTCTTCGGCGGCGGCGTAGCGCTCGCGCAGCCCGGGCTCTTGCCGCGCATCCGCTCGGGTCTTGCGGCGAGCCTCGGCGACTACCTCGACCTGGAGCGACTCTCAGGCGGAGTCGATGCGCTCATCCTGCCGGCGGGTCTCGGCGCCCTGGCGGGCCCGTCGGGCGCGCTGGCGGTGGCGGCGGAGGCTCTGGCGCCGCGCTGAGGTCGGCGCACCTGCAGACCGGTATGATCGCCGCTGCGCCGAGGCGCGCCGCCGCAACAACAAAGGACTCTGCACCATGCGTAATCCTCGAAGCCCGACTCGCCGGCCGCGCCGCCTTGCGCATCCCTGGCTCGCGCTGCCTGCGGTGCTGATCCCACTCGCCGCCGCCTCGGCCGCGGGCGATGACGGCGCGGGACTGTTTGGTTTCACGGCGCAGCAGGCGCAGGTCGAGCGTTCGCTCGAGCAGCGCTTCGACGCCTCGCTCAAGGCGACGGACCTGCGCGACTGGCTGAAGAGTCTGTCCTCGGCCCCTAACCAGGTGGGCTCGCCGCACGACAAGGCCAACGCCGAGATGGTGCGCGATCTGTTCCGGCAGTTCGGCTGGCAGGCGCAGATCGAGGAATTCGAGGTGCTCTATCCGACGCTCAAGCAGCACAGCCTGGAGCTCATCGCGCCCACGCGCTTCAGCGCGAGCCTTAACGAGCCGCCGGTGAAGGGCGATGCGACCTCGGGCGTTGCGGGCATCATGCCGCCCTACAACGTCTACGGCGCTGATGGCGATGTCACCGGCGAGCTGGTCTATCTCAACTACGGGATGCCGAAAGACTACGAGGACGCGGCGCGCCGCGGCATCGACGTCAAAGGCAAGATCGTCATCACGCGCTACGGCGGCGGCTGGCGGGGCCTGAAACCCAAGCTCGCCTGGGAGCACGGCGCCATCGGTTGCCTCATCTACTCCGATCCGCGCGATGACGGCTACGCGCAGGGCGACGTCTATCCGCAGGGCGGCTGGCGGCCGCCCGAAGGGGTGCAGCGCGGCTCGGTGCTCGACATGACGCTCTATAGCGGCGACCCGCTCACGCCTGGGGTAGGGGCCACGCGCGATGCGAAGCGGCTGCCGATCTCTGAGGCCAAGACCATTCTCAAGATTCCGGTGATGCCGATCTCCTACGCCGACGCGCAGCCGCTGCTCGCGGCGCTCGGCGGTCCGGTGGCGCCGCCGCGCTGGCGCGGCGCGCTGCCCATCACTTACCACCTGGGGCCGGGACCTGCGCGCGTGCACCTCATGATCAGCTCCGACTGGGGCCTGAAGCCGATCTACGATGTGATCGCGCGCATTCCGGGCCGCGACAGCCCGAACGAGTGGCTGGTGCGCGGCAATCACCGCGATGGCTGGGTATTCGGGGCGTGGGATCCGCTCTCGGGACAGGTGGCGATGCTGGCTGAGGCCAAAGCCATCGGCGCGCTGGTGAAGAGTGGCTGGCAGCCGCAGCGTACGCTCGTCTATGCGAGCTGGGACGGCGAGGAGGCGGGACTGCTCGGCTCGACCGAATGGGCCGAGACGCACGCGGACGAGCTCGTTCACAAGGCGATGCTCTACCTCAACTCCGACACCAACACGCGCGGCTTCCTCGCCGCGGGCGGCAGCCATTCGCTGCAGCACCTGGTGAACGATGTGGCCCGCGGCGTGCCGGATCCGGAGACCGGGGTGAGCACCGGCGAGCGTCTGCGCGCGCGTCTGCTCGCGCAGGGCTATACGCACGAGCCGGGGGAGGATGAGGAGGCGGATGAGGCACGGCGCGAGATGCGACTCGCGGAGGCGGGCGGGGACCTGGCGATCCGCGCGCTCGGCTCGGGATCGGATTACACGCCGTTCCTGCAGCACCTCGGTCTGGCCTCGCTCAGCATCGAGTATCACGGTGAGGACGATCAGTCCGGGGTGTATCACTCGGCTTACGACTCCTTCGATCACTACGTGCGCTTCGGCGATCCGGGCTTTGCGTATGGCGTAGCGGAGGCCAAGACGGTCGGACACCTGATGCTGCGCATGGCGGATGCCGACGTGCTGCCGCTCGAGTTCGGCGGTTTCGCGGATACGCTTGGCGCCTATGCGGATGAGCTGCACAAGCTGACCGACGACAAGCGGCACAAAGTGGCCGAGCTCGCCAAGCTTCTCGAGCACAACGACTTTGGCCTCGCGGCCGATCCGACCCGCATCGTCGCGCCGCCGGCGCGCGAGGCGCCGGTGCCGCAGCTCGACTTCGCGCCGCTCGACAGCGCGATTGCGCGGCTGAAGGCGAGCGCCCAGGCCTATGACGCGGCCTACGCGCAGCTGCTGTCCGGGACGCTGAAGCCGGACGCGAGGACGCGCGCGCGCCTCAACTCGCTCCTGCAGGGCATGGAACAGAAGCTCACCGATGCGCGCGGACTCCCGGGGCGCGACTGGTTCCGGCATTTCGTCTACGCACCGGGCACGCTCACCGGCTACGGCGTCAAGACGCTGCCTGCGGTGCGCGAGGCGATCGATGGCGGGCGCTGGCAGGAGGCGGCGGCCTACATTCCGATCACGGCGCAGGTGCTCACCCGCTACTGCGACGCGCTCGATCAGGCGACGGCGCTACTGAAGGGCGGCTAACGCGCGAACAGCTGCCCGAGGTCGCGGAAGGACTTGAACTCGAGGGCGTTGCCGGAAGGGTCGAGAATAAAGAGGGTCGACTGCTCACCCGGCGCGCCGGCGAAGCGGGTGCAGGGCTCGATTACCCACTCCACCTCGTGGCGTTTCAGGCGCACCGCGAGCTCGTCCCACTGCCCGCGCTCCAGCACCACGCCGCAGTGCGGTACCGGCACGCCGTGGCCGTCGACGGGGTTGAAATGCGAGGTGAGGCGCCCGTCCCGCCCCAGCCCCGGGTTCAGGTGGCACACCAGCTGGTGACCGTAGAGGTCGAAGTCGACCCAGTCCGCGGCGCTGCGCCCCTCGGCACAGCCGAGGATGCCGGCGTAGAAGCTGCGCGCCTCGGCGATGTCGCGCACCTGCAGCGCCACATGGAACGGAGTGAGTGTCACTTTCGCACCTCATCGTAGATCGTATACGATCCGTCCATGCCAGCCCACCTCAACTGCACCTGGTCCGGGGTGTACCCGGCCGCGACCACCCAGTTCACCGAAACCCTCGAGCTCGACCTGCCTGCTACGCAGGCCGTGCAGGCGGCACTGCTGCGCGACCGCGTCCATGGGCTGGTGCTCATGGGTACGGTCGGCGAGGGTAACTCGCTGTCCGCGGAGGAGAAGCGCAAGGTGCTGCGCGGTGCGGTCGAGGTGAGCGAGGGGCGCGTGCCGGTCATCGTCGGGGTGTCCGAGTTCACGACCGCCACCGCGGTCAGTTTCGTGCGCGACGCCGAGCGGCTCGGGGCCAGCGGCTTCATGGTGCTGCCGGGGATGGTGTACGTGCCGACGGCGGCCGAGCTCGAGCACCACTTTCGCGCCGTGGCGGCGGCTACCTCGCTGCCGATCATGCTGTACAACAATCCGCCGTCCTACCGCGTCAACATCGAGATCCCGACCCTTGAGCGCCTTGCCGAGGTTCCCAACATCGTCTCCATCAAGGAGTCGGCGCCCGACCCGCGCCGCATCACCGACCTCCACAACGCCTTCGGTGAGCGCTTCGTGCTGTTCGCCGGGCTGGACGATGTGGTGTTCGAGGCGGTGACACTCGGCTGCAAGGGCTGGGTGTCGGGCCTCACCAACGCGTTTCCGGGTGAGTCGCTCGCGCTGTTCGCGGCGCTCACCACGGGTGATCTCGAGCGGGCGCGGCGCATCTACCGCTGGTTCATGCCGCTGCTGCACCTCGACTCGGAGCACGACCTCGTGCAGTCCATCAAGCTCGCCGAGCAGCTCCTCGGGCGGGGCTCCGAGCGCGTACGCCCGCCGCGCCTGCCGCTCGCCGGCGAGCGCCGCGCGCAGGTCACGGCGCTGGTGGAACGGGCGCGGGCCACACGCCCGACATGATGCGCCTGCGCATCGTCGACTCCCACACGGGCGGGGAGCCGACGCGGGTCGTCATCGAGGGCGGCCCTGACCTCGGCGACGGTCCGCTCGATGAGCGTCGCGCGCTCTTCAAGAACCGCTACGATGAGTTCCGCTCCGCCGTGGTGAACGAGCCGCGCGCCTCGGACGCCGTGGTGGGCGCCTGGCTGGTCCGCCCCCGGGACCCGTCGTGCGTCACCGGGGTCATCTTCTTCAACAATGCCGGCTTCATCGGTATGTGCGGTCACGGCACCATCGGACTGGCGGTGACGCTTGCACACCTGGGCCGCATCCGCGCCGGCGAGCATCGCATCGAGACACCGGTCGGGATCGTCACCGCGCGGCTGCACGAGGACGGCACCGTCTCGGTGACCAACGTCGAGAGCTTCCGCAACGTGAAGGGATTCAGCGTCGAGCTCGAGGGAGTCGGGACCGTCAAGGGCGACGTCGCCTGGGGCGGTAACTGGTTCTACCTGGTCGAATCGCACGGCCAGCAGCTGTCGTTCGCCAATGTCGGGCCGCTCACCGACTATTGCGAGCGGCTGCGGCGCGCCGTCAATGCTCACGGCCACCCCGAGGTCGATCATGTGGAGCTGTTCGGACCGCCGCAGCGCGCCGATGCCGATGCGCGCAATTTCGTGCTGTGCCCGGGTCTCGCCTACGACCGCTCGCCCTGCGGCACCGGCACGAGCGCCAAGCTCGCCTGTCTCGCCGCCGACGGCAAGCTCGCCGAAGGCGCCGAGTGGGTGCAGGAGAGCATCATCGGCAGCGCGTTTCGTGCCAGCTACCGCAGGAGCGGCGAGCACATCGTGCCGACCATCCGCGGCAGTGCCTTTGTGAATGCGGAAGGCGAGCTGCTGCTCGATGAGCGCGATCCCTTCTGCTTCGGAATCCGCCGGTGATGAGCCGCAACGCGGGAGCGCGCGAGGCCGGTGCCGAGGACGCGCCGCTCGCGCGCACCATGCCGGCACAGCTCGCCGCCCGCATCCGCGAGAAGATCCTGAGCGGCATCTACCCGCCGGGCTCGGCGCTGCGTCAGGACGGCATCGCCGCCGAATACGGCACCAGCAAGATCCCGGTGCGCGAGGCGCTGGTGCAGCTGCGCTCGGAAGGGCTGGTCGATATCTACGTGCACCGCGGCTTCCAGGTGCGTGCGCTCTCGCGGCACGAGGCGCAGGAGGTATTCCGGCTGCGCCTGGCGATCGAGCCGGCGGCGGTGGCGCTCGGCGCGCGCGTGGCAACGGATACGGACCGCAGCCTCGCGCGCGCCGCCCTCGTCTCACTGAGCGAGGCACTCTCCGCCGGCAACCTGCGCCTGGCCGGCGACCGTAACTGCGAGTTCCATCTCGGCCTGATCGTGCCGCGGCTGCAACCGGTCGCGGAGCAGGTGCTGTCGCGCCTGCATACCCTCGCGCAGCGCTACGTGCGATTGCACCTGCTCGCCGCCGGACGCGTGCGGCGCGCCAACCGGGAGCATGCCGCGCTCTTCAAGGCCTGGGCCGCCGGTAAGGCGGGGCAGGCGCAGCGCCTCACGCGCTCACATATAGAGGAGACGCGCGCCGAGCTCGCCCAGGTCCTCTAAGGTGAAATGAACGCCCCGGGGCCGGCGGCGTACTCACGAGAGACTCCCCGGAATGCTCCCCATGGGCCAGGTGCGCGATGCGTTGCCGTTCCCGTAGCTTGCGGTCAGCCCTGCTCGGCGTTGCGATACTGCTCGCACCCGGCGCCGCGGGCGCCGAGCCGCGCTGGACGGGGGATCCGGCCGTGCGGCAGCGCCTGATACGCGGCGAGGTGGTGGTCGAGACCGCGGCGGCGGCCGATCCCGACCAACCGCGCGGGGCCGTGCGCGCGGCGGTGCTCATCCATGCGGATCCTGAGGTGATCTGGAAGGTCATGACCGACTGCCGCCAGGTGCTGACCTTCGTGCCCGGTCTGCGCGAGTGCCGGCGGCTCGAGGCGGCGCCCGACGGCCGCTGGGAGGACATCGAGCAGGAGGTCCGCTACGCCTGGTACCTGCCGACCGTCCGCTATGTGGCCCGGGCTGACTACGACCCCCCGCACCGCATCGACTTCCACCGTATCAGCGGCGACCTCAAAGAGGAGCATGGGACCTGGCTCCTGAGCGCGACTGCCGATGGGGCGACGCTGGTCGAGTATCAGATGGTCATTGATCCAGGCTTCTGGATCCCACAGGCCCTGGTGACGCGCTCGTTGCGCAAGGACCTGGGCACCGCGCTTGAGGGACTTCGCAAGCGGGTGCAGGAGCTTGCGCACACGGGCCGCTAGGTGCGCCCCGCGTAGTGTTCCCAAGCGGGGGAGGCTAATCTGCCGTTAGCGACCGACGGATCGACGGGGAGGGACAGGATGCCGGGGGGTGGTCACACCACAGTCATCCAGCGGGTGCTGGAGCGGCGGGCCGAGAAGCCACCGACGACAGAAGAGGGCACTACGGCCACGGTCGCGGTGATGGTCAGGGTGCTGCCACCGCCGAAGGCGCTGCTCGTTTTCCAGGAGGGGCCGATGCGCGCCTACATGGAGCAGCGTGTGCGGGCCGATCTCCTCGACTGCGAATCGGTCGCAGATGAGGCGGAGGCGCTGCGCCGCTTCGACGCCGAGTTCCGTCCCGTCGTGCTCACTGACAACCCCGAGGTCATTCGGCGGCTGCGGGCGCGCGCCTCGCAGCGCGCCCCGTTCATTCTCTACGTCGCCGAGCTCGATGAGTCCGGCGAGCGCGAGGCTGGGCTCGCCGCCGGGGCTGATGACTGCGTCGGGCGCCGGGCATCCGACCGCGAGTTCGAGGCGCGGGTCAGCGCGGCCAAGCGCATCGCGGAGCTGGAATCGGTCCTGCGGGTCACGCTCGCCGAGAACCGCAAGCTGTCGGCGACCGACGATCTGACCCGCGTCGCAAGCCGCCGCTTCTTCGGTAAGCATTTTCCGCGCGAGGTCGAGCGCGCCGCTCGCTACGGGCGCGCGCTGTCGCTCGTCCTGTGCGACATCGATCACTTCAAGAACATCAACGACAGCCTGGGGCATGCCGCCGGCGATACGATCCTCAAGCAGTTCGGGCCACGGGTGCAGCGCCAGCTGCGCGCCGGCACCGATTGGGTGGCGCGGATCGGGGGTGAGGAGTTCGCTATCGTGATGCCGGAGACCGGCTATGAGGCCGCGCTCGGCGTTACCCGCAAGCTGCGCGCCGCGATCGGCCAGGTGGTCTTCAGGCTCGGCAAGGAAAAGACACTTTCCGTGACCGCAAGCTTCGGCCTGTGCGGCATGGACCGCGTACCGGCTGGCGAGCCGCGGCTCGCTGAGCGGGTGCTGAAGATCGCCGATGCGGCGCTATATCGCAGCAAGAACGACGGCCGCAACCGCGTGACCGCCGCGGTCCTCAAGCAGCCGGCCGAAAAGAGCGCGCGCACCCGAGGCTAGCGCGCGCCGATTGCAGCGTCGTTAACATAACCTGTCGGCAGGGCCGCTGTGGTCGTGCTCCGGGGACGATTCTTTGTTGACTCGAGCTCTGTAAGCGGCGTACGTTGCACGGCACCAAAAGCGCGCACATGGGGATGATGCGCGTGACCTGAGAGCAGGGACGCCCCGCACAACGTCAACAAGATCGCGAGGGAAGTCATGAAGCCGTCGGCACTCGTCAAACTCTTAGCTGTAACCATCTGTCTCGGCGCCGCGGCCGCTGCTGCCGCGGCCTCCGGGCAAACGCTCTTGTCCAAAGCAACCGACCTCGGGCCGGTGAATGGCGCGAGCCCCATCGAGGTGACTATCTGGCTGAAGCTGCATGATCAGCAGGGACTCGATTCGCTCGTCGCAGCCCAGCAGGCGGGCAAGGCCGCTTACCTCTCGATCGAACAGCTGCGCGCTCAGCATGCGCCGACCGCCGCCGACGCTGCCAAGGTCGCCGCGTTCCTCAAGGCGCAAGGCTTCACCGTCAGCGCCTCGCCGGACACGCTGTACGTCAAGGCGTCCGCTCCGGCGGCACGCGTGCAGAGCACCTTCGGCGTCGAGATGCACCAGTACGACTTCAACGGGCGCACCTTCCGCGCGAGCAATCACAAAGCGACTCTGCCCGCTGACCTCAGGCCGCTGGTAGCGGCCGTGAGTGGCCTCTCGACCTTCGAGGCGCAGCCGCAGATCGCACGGGTCGGAGGCAAGGCTTCAGGAAACGTTCACACGACCGCCGATGCCGAGGGCATGCGCGCGCAGCCCAGGCCGTTCGCCGCCGGATCGAACGGTCTGTACTACGCGGCGGAGTGCTTCTACGGAACTACTACGGAGAGTTTCTCCGGTGGCGGCGTCAGCGCCACCTATCAGGGCAACTTGTACGGCGCCCCGATCAGCAACGCACCGCCGTACCTCTCACCCTGCGGCTACCAGCCGAGCGACATGTACACCGCCTACAATCTGGCGCCGCTCTACCAGCACGGCTTGAACGGTGCGGGCACGACCATCGCCATCGTGGATGCATACGGGTCGACCACGATTGCCACCGATGTGCAGGTGTTCTCGGCGGCCATGGGCCTGCCGCCGGCGAATCTCACCATCATCGGCACGCCGACCGAGACGCCGTTCTCGACCGACCCGAACGCCAGCTGGGCGACTGAGACCACGCTCGATGTCGAGTGGGTGCATGCGGTCGCGCCGGGCGCCAAGATCGTTCTGGTGGTGACGCCGACCAACGAGTTCACCGACCTGTTCGCGGGCATCGCCACCGCCGCATCGCAGCCGGGCGTGGTCGCCATCTCCAACAGCTGGAGCGGTTTCGACGCCGCCTACATCGGCATTTCCGACGACTATGAGTTCTACCACGCGGCCGACGGCGTCCTGCAGTCGATCGGCGCCGCCGGTATCTCGGTGGACTTCAGCACCGGGGATTCCGGCGACAATTCTGCTCCGCTGCTCGAGGATGTCGGCATGGTCGGCACCTCCGCCGGCTGGCCGTCGAGCTCGCCCTACGCGACCGGAGTCGGCGGGGTGAGCGTCGTGCTGAATGCCAACAAGCAGATTGCCTGGCAGTCGAGTTGGGGTACGAACCTCACGGAGATCGCCGACACGGTTGCCCTAGGCAGTCCGCCGATCGATCTGCAGTCCGGACCCTATAACGAGGGGTTCATCTACGGCGGCACCGGCGGCTACAGCGATGCATACCCGAAGCCGTTCTGGCAGTCGGGCGTGCCCGGAAATCGCCGTGGCACCCCCGATATCTCCTGGGTGGGCGATCCCTACACGGGAGTCGAGATCATCTTCAGTGAGAACGCCACCAGTACGGCATTCGGGATTGAGCCGATCGGTGGCACGAGCGTTGCTTGCCCGATGTTCACGGCTCTCTGGGGCATCGCCACGCAGCGCGCACATCACCTGCTCGGGCAGGCGGCACCGCGTCTGTATCGGGTTTCGCCCTGGTCCGGGGCGATCACCGACATCGTGAACCCGAGTTCTCCGGGCAATGTGACCGGGACGATGACGGACTCGGGTGGCACGAACCCGATGCGGGCCTCGGAGCTGGCATCGCCACTGAGTGGCCAGCCGAACTTCATCAGCGCGCTTTATAACAGCCCGCATTCCACCCGCTGGTTCGTCATCACATTCGGCGCCGATTCGACGCTGACGACCGGACCGGGCTGGGACGTGGCGACGGGTCTCGGCACTCCCAACGGCTGGGCCTTCGTGCAGGCCATTGCCGAGGGCGGCGGCTGGTAAGACGTAGTCGATCAGGCCCGGTCGGCTTCAGGGTCGGCCGGGCCTTTTTCTTTTTGGACAGTCGATCGCAGATCCGCGCCGCCGAGCATAGCGCGCATCGGTTGCAGCGTCGTTAAACACGAGCTGTCAGTGCCACCTCCATCCGGTCGGCGTTCCCGGGGCGATTTATCGTTGACTTGCGCTCCGCGAGCGGCGTACGTTCGCGCGGCAATAAAAAGTGCGCACCCAGGGATGGTGCGCATGTCTCGTAAGCAGGGATGCCCCGCACAAACGCCAACAACCGAGAGGGAAGCCATGAAACCGTCGACTGTTCTCCGCATGCTGTCTGCAGTCAGCAGTACGCTCGCTGCTCTGGCGCTATCGGTGGGGTCAGCCTCCGCCGCCGCGCCCGTGACGAGCGTTGGACCGGAAAATCCGAACGCGCAGATCTCGGTGACCGTGTGGCTCAACCTGCACAACAAGGAGCAGCTCGATACGCTCGTGCGGGACATGTATGACAAGAGCTCGCCGAGCTATCACCAGTTCCTGACGCTCGCGCAGTACCAGGCGAAGTTTGCGCCGAGCGCTGCCGATGTGCAGGCGGTGAAGGAGTATCTCGCCGCTCACAAGCTTAAGGTGACGGCCACCGATCGGATGAACCACTTCGTCACCGCGCAGGGGCGGGTGGCAGATGCGCAGGCGGCTTTCAGCGTGCAGATCAACCGCGCCATGGTTAACGGCGAGATGCATCGCATGCCCTCATCCGAAGGCAGGATCACAGGCGCCGCCGGCGCCGTGGTGGCCGCGGTTCAGGGTCTGAGTGATCTCGGCTACAACGCGCACGTGCGTCCCGCGCAGGACCTCGAGTCCGGCAGGCCGCTGGCTGGCGTGCCGGTCGCGGCTGGCTCGAGCCCGAATGGCCTGTTTTTCACGAATAACTGTCTGCTGCCGCCAGACTTCCAGAGCTTCACGACCAACGGCGGCACGCCGAGCGCGACTTACTTCGGCAACGTATACGGCGCTCCCATCACCAACACTCAAGACGGCACGCTCGCGCCCTGCGGGTACGACAGCGCCGATCTCGAGGGAGCGTATGGGTTGAATGCCGCCTATGCCAAGGGCCTGAACGGTGCCGGTCAGACGATCGTGATCGTCGATGGCTTCGGCTCGAACACCATCGTCGCGGACGCCGGACTCTTCAACGCGTTCAACGGGCTGCCGCCGCTCACGACGTCCAACTTCAACATCTACTTGCCGAACGGCTCGGCCACCTGCACTGCGACCAACGGCTGCATCGCCGGCAACTGGCAGTTCGAGACCACGCTCGATGTGGAGTCGGCCTTCTCGATCGCTCCCGGTGCGAGCATCGCGCTCGTGCTGGCGGCCGATAACAGCTTCACCAATCTCGACATCGGCAATCTCTACGCCATCGAGAACCAGCTCGGCAACGTGATCTCCAACAGCTTCGGTATCCAGGAGATCGCGCTGGTCGACTTGTTACCTTCGGAGCTCACGGTGGAGAACGGGCTCGCCGAGATCGCCGCGGCGCTCGGTATCTCGCTCGATGTCTCCACCGGTGATTCTGGCGACAACCTGGCCGCCGACAACGCTGACTTCGGCATCAATTCAGTGTCGGTTAATACCAACGCCGACTCGCCGTTCGCGACCGGCGTGGGTGGCACCAGCACCTTCCTCGACACCAAGGGTCGCATCAAGCTGCAGACCGGCTGGGGGCTCAACTTCCAGCGCATCGCCGATGTGTCGCCGAATCCGCCGGTGATTCCGCCGCTGCAGTTCGGCTTCCAGTCGGGCGCGGGCGGTGGCACCAGCACCGTGTATGCCAAGCCGCGCTTCCAGAAGTCGCTCCCCGGCAAGTGGCGCCTGGTGCCGGATATCGCGATGAACGCCGACCCGCAGACCGGGATCGAGCTCATCGTGACGCCGGACAGCGTGCCGGGCGATCCGCAGAACGTCGAGGTGTTTGGCGGCACGAGCCTGTCGTGCCCGATGTTCTCCGCCATGTGGGCCATCGCCAACCAGGCGAACGCGCTCGCCGGCGGTGGCCCGCTCGGGCAGGCGGCGCCGCTGCTCTATGAGCTGCGCAGCAACGCCATCATCGACGTCAACGTGACGCCGTTCGACACACTGTTCAACGTGCAGGGAGTCATCCTGAACCCGCCGGCGGTGCCGACCTTCGAGAGCGCGGCCATGCTGGCAGCGCCGCTCGATGGCACCACGCTCTACGTAAGCGCGCTGTACAACAGCCCGTCCTCAACCCGCTGGGACGTGTTCACCTTCGGGACCGACTCCTCGCTCCATACCGGTCCGGGCTGGGACAACGTCACCGGGCTTGGGACGCCGAACGGCCTGACCTTCATCAATCAGGTGGTGAAGACCGCTGCGAAGTAAGTCGGGGTCTGTCGATCCGGCCCGGCCGGCTGAAAAGCCGGCCGGGCCGTTTCTTTTGCGGCGCTGTCCGGTCAGCGCTCGTAGCGGATCAAGGAGGTGCGCCGCGCCAGCGTGTCATAGAGCGCCCGGCCGTCGGCATTGAATTCCTGCGTCATCCAGTACACGGACGCCGCCTGCGCGCGATCTGCCGCCTCATAGACCGCGTGGATCAGCTGACGGCCGACGCCGCCGCCGCGTGCCGCCGGGTCGACGTACAGGTCCTCGAGGTAGCAGCTGTCGCGCAGCGCCCAGGTGGTGGGGTGGAACTGGTAGTGGACGAAGCCGACGAGCGTGGAGTCACGCTCGGCGACCAGCCCGTGCAGCGCCGTCCTGGGGTCGATGAGCCGCGCGAAGGTGCCATCCGTTACCTCGGCGGGGAGACGGTGGCGGTAGAAGCGCAGGTACCCCTGCCAGAGCGGATCCCAGCGGGCGCGATCGCCTGAGGTGAGCGGCCTGATCTCGATCACGGGCAGGCTCCTTCCCCGGCTAGAACCGGTAGTTGAAGTCGACACCGATCGTTCGCGGCTGGTTGGTGACCACGCGCTCCACCGACGGGATGGTCCAGGCGAACGCCGTGGTGTTGATGCCAAGCTGCGCGCGCTTGTCGGTCAGATTGTCGCCGAACAGGTATGCCGACCACTTCTGACCGCTGCTGAGCCCGAGACGCAGCGCAATCAGGTCGTAGGAGGGAAGCGTCGCGTAGGTGTATTCGATATCGGTCATCTCGCCGACGTAGGAATTGCTCAGGCGCGCCGTGAAGTCGATGCCGTCGAAGGCCGGCCTTGTGTAGGTGAGCGAAGTGGTCTCGGTGTACTTCGGGATGTTGAGAATCGGCAGTCCCGGCGCGAGCGTCGGGTCGACGGCGCTGATCGCCGCGTTTACGGACGTGATGGCCGCGTGCGTATAGGCACCGCTCGCCGTAAGGCTCCACTGCGGTGTGAGGAGCCAGGTGACCTCGACCTCCGGACCGTAGGTTTCGGCGGTCCCGGCGTTCTCGGTCAGCGGGTAGCCGCAGGTCTGGTTCACGATCTGCTGCACCTGCTCCCAACGGGTGTAATAGAAGTCCGCGTTCAACACCAGATGGTTATCGAGGAGCTTCGCCTTCTCCCCGATCTCGTAGTTCCAGGTGTTGTCCGGCCCATAGGTTTCGGTGCTGATGCTGCAGATGTTGGGGATCTGCTGATTGATGCCGCCCGGGCGGAAACCGCGGGCTATGGTGGCGTAGGCAGTCAGCTGGTGATTGGCTTCGTAGGAGAGCGTGAACTTCGGATTCACGCCGGTGTTCGACGCCGTGAAGGTGTTGAGCGTCTGGGCGGCGTTGCCGGAGGCCGTGCCGAAGCCTGCGGTCTCCTCGTCGGCGCGGCTGTTGAACCTGTACCAGCGCAGCCCTGCGGTGAACTTCCAGAAGTCATTGAATGACCAGGTGCCCTCGCCGAACACGGCGTACTGCTTGATGTGATAAGGATTGTCGGCCTGATAGATGATTCCCAGAGGATTGGCCGCGGCGCCGCCAGTCGAGATGAAGGCGAGGGGGACTGAGGCGTTGTACTCGGTGAAGATCGACTCGAAGTCGGTGTAGAAGAGGCCCGCGATCCACTGAAATGGCCCCTCACCGGTCGAGGCCAGGCGCGCCTCCTCGCTAAACACCCGGGTGCTGTCGGTCTCGTTGAAAGGAATGTCGAGGTACCCCGGGATCGAGGCACCGAAGAGACCGACGACGCTATAGAGCGCCTCGGAGTCGTCCTGCGTCTGATTCTCCTCACGCGTGTAGTAGGAGCTCGCAGACGTCAGCTGTGCGAATCCCATGTCGTAGGTGATGGTGAGCCCGACGAGATGGAAGATGTCGTAGATGGGCTCGCTCGCGTTGAAGGGCTCGTAACGCGCGTCGGGTATTCCGGGCGGCAGGTCGTACTGACTGTAGTCGCCCATGTTGATTTCCTGGTACATGGCGAGCGCGCTCACCTTGAGCGAGTCGCTCGGCTGCCACAGGAGGTTCGCGCGCACGCCTTCCAGGCGCTCCCAGTTGATTCGCGGCACGACCTCCTGAGGCGTCACCGCGGTTACATCGCCGCGGGTGCAACCCGGCCATCCGGGCCCGCACGGACCGGGGTTGGTCGGGAAGGGGAACTGGTTGCCGAGCACGTAACGGCTGATCCAGCCGTCGGTGAACTTGTCGGTTGCCACGACGCGCAGCGCCAGCTGGTTGTCCACCAGCGGCACGTTGAGCATGAGGTTGCCGCCGCGATTGAAGCCGCCACCCACCGTGCCTGAGGCGAGAGCCTCCGCGGTGCTACCGAACTGGCTGAGATTCGGCGCGTTGGTCACGAGCTTGACCGTGCCACCCATGGAGCCCGATCCGTAGAGCGTGCCCTGCGGTCCGCGCAGTACCTCGACGCGATTCAGGTCGTAGAGGTCCGGGTCGACCACCACTTTGCCGTTCAGAGCCGCGGCCGGCGGACTCAGCGGATAGTCATCGAGATAGAAGCCGACCGTCGGCGATGCGCCGCCGGAGGAGGACAGGCCGCGCATTTCGAGCTCGGTCTGTCCGGGGCCCGCGGTGCGCATGGAGATGCCCGGCACCGCGAGAATCACGTCGCTGAGATTCGCGATGCCCTGCGCGCGCATGAGATCGCCGGACACTGCCGTCATGCTGATCGGCGTGTCCTGCACGGTGGAGGCACGCTTCTCCGCCGTCACGACGATTTCCTGCAGGGCATCGCTCGTCTGTGCGATGGCGGGGGCGGCGCCGAGCGCTGCCAACAGGCCGAGCACGCATGAGACCCGCAATTCCGTATTCATCGTCAGCCTCCCCAGGCGGTTCGCGACCGTAGCCGCATCATGTCCGAACTGCGGGCGGTCGGCCAGACCGACGGGCGCCGCCCGCAGCAGGAGGATCAGCGGTCGAGCTCGGGATAGTGGCGGAAGAGATCGTAGTTGTTGAACGGCAGGCGGCGTCCGGAGGCGAGGTAGCGGGCGATCCGCGGCCGCTCGAACACCGCGTCGTGGAGCCTGCGCAGCCGCGGCCGGTGGCGCAGCTCTCGTCGGGTGGCGCGCGGCAGGGCGTACTCCAACCCCGCGATCACCTGCGCCATCGCGAGGTCCGCGTAGCTGAGACGGGCACCCGCCATCCAGGGCGCATGCGCGCGATTCAACGCCAGCACGCGCTCGAAGTAGGCGAGGAATTTCGGCAGCCGGCGGGCGCGGAAGTCCCGGCTGCGGCGGCGCGCCGCGCCCCGCTGCTCCTCGTAGGCATAGTTGTCACCGAGCGGATGGTGCGTATCGAAGATCTCGACGTAGAGGTCGAGGATGGTGAGGGTGAGCTGCTGAACCCAGAGTCTGCCGCGCTCGTGCCGCGGCGCGAGCTTCAGCGGGCCGCCGAGGTAGAGAAGGATGTTGGCCGTTTGCGCGATCAGCTGCCGGCCTGCCTGCAGCACCGGCACGGCGAATGGCGGCCGCAACACACCGCGTGCGCCGAGCATCTTCATGATCGCGGGCTCGCCGCCGCCCTTGGCCCTGGGGAGCGCTGCGACGTCCGTGTAGCGCACGCCGCCTTCTTCGAGCGCCAGCCGGATGAACTCGCCGCGGCCCTGGATGCCGGGCCAGTAGTAGAGGCGGTACTTCATGGCGGCTCTCCGCGCGATGTGGTGCGGTGCACCGGGGGTGAGGGTGACCGGGATGCAATGCGCTTTCACTATACTGATCGTCAGCCGGGTATGGGCGCACGCCCCGCGGTCAGCCGGTCGAGCTTTGCAACCCGCGAACTGGAGCCTGGTTCGCTTCCCGGGTCTGCGCACCGGCACTTTTTTGCAAATTCGTGTGCGCTGGGTCCTCCTTTGCCGCGACGGCGAGCGTCACTATGGCGCGCTCCCGGGTGACCTCAGGGAGGCGCGGCCGTGGCAAGAGTTTCAAGCACCTGGCTCCTTTTCTTGATCGTCGTTCTCGGCGCCGGGTCACTGCGCGCAGCGGATGGTGGTGAGGCGCGGGCCGCCACACCGGCCCCCGACGCAGATCCGGCGCAGCCCCTGTCGTGGCTCAAGTCGGGAGACTACGCAGCACTCGAGAGCTACTACTCGCAGCAGCAGGCCCGCTATGAGACGGGGGCGATCCCCGATGAGAAGCTGTACGCGAGCTTCCGCAAGCTCTACGAGGACTCCCCGGACAACGAGGGATACTTCGACCGCTGGATCGCGGCTTACCCCAACTCCTACGCAGCGGTGCTGTCGCGCGGCGTGTATCTCTATCGCATGGCCTGGGCTGTGCGCGGCGAGCGGTACATCAGTGACACCTCGAGTCCTCAGATCGAGGCGATGAACAACTACCTGAGGCGCGCGCGTCCCGATCTCATCGCCTCACTCAAGCTCACCGACAAGCCCTACCTCAGCACCCTGTATCTGTTCAACGTCGCGATGCTGAACGGCACGGTGTCGGAGCGGGCCCAATGGTATGAGCGCGGCACGACCCTCGATCCCGACAACACGCTGCTGCGCTACCGGTACATGTTCAGTCTGCGTCCTCGCTGGGGCGGCTCGTACCAGGAGATGCGGGCCTTCCTCGGGCAGTGCGAGAAGCAGCACGCCTCACCGAGGCTCCTCGCCCGGCTCAACATGCTGATTCACGCGGATCTCGCCGAGGACGCGATGCGCCGCGCGGACACGCAGCGGACCTTCGACGAGTGGCAGCAGGTGCTGTCGCTCGCGCCCGAGGCGCAGGAGGAGCCCGGAACCGAGGCGCTCATCGGCTTCACGCGCGCCGCGCAGGACCTGAACCGGGCCGCAGACGCGCAGCGAGGCCTGAAACTCCTCGAGGGCCGCAATCCCGACGACGCCTGGAGTCAGAGCCGCCTGGGATGGATCTACGTGAAGGCGCACCGCGACGCTGAGGCGTGGACGTTTCTCATGCGAGCTGCCGAGCAGAACGACCCCTGGGCGCAGTTCGTCATCGGCCACAGCATCTTCGACGGCGTGCCGACGCTCAAGAGAGCCGCCGATCAGCAGGCCGGCCTCGTCTGGATCCGTCGCTCCGCGGCCCAGTGCTTTCCCGAGGCCGAGCAGTTCCTGGCTGCACGCGGCGAGAAGCAGACCGCCGACTGCAAACGCCGCTCGAGCGCCGATCGCGAGTGGTGGGTGCGGCTCATTCCGGTCGCGGCAGCTCTGGCGACCAGCCTCATCACCAGCCTGATCGCCGCGAGCCGAAAGCGCCGGGCACGAGCGGCAGGCGCGGCGGCGGGAGCCGGGATCTTGGGCCCAGCCGCACCATCGGATCAACCGAAGCGCCTGCAGTATCCGCCCCTCGTGCTCGTCATCGGCATGCTCGCTTTCGGGCTGTTCGCGGCGGCAGCGTCGCTCTCCCTGGTCTTCGACAACGGCAGCGGCGGCCCCCTCGTCAGCGCCGGGTTCGCGGCCTTGGGCGTGCTCGGCCTGCTGACGCTCCTCGAATACGCGCGGGCACGGCACGAGCTCACGGCCGACGGGCTCGAGGTCGGGCGGCTCTTCGGGCCGCGCGGCTCGCTCCGGTGGCGGGACGTCACGCACCTCAGCTATTCAAAAGGGATGCGGTGGTTCCGGATCGAGACCGCCGCTGGGGACGTGGCGCGTATCTCCGCGATGCTCATGGGGCTGCCTGAGCTCGCGCGCGCGGTGCTTGATCAGGTGCCGGGCTATGCCATCGATGCGGGCACCCGTGAGGTGCTCGAAGGGTGCGTTCAGGGCGCGCTGCCCGCGCCGCGCGAGCTAACTGACGGCGGCGGCGGCTAGAGCCCGAACCGCCTTTTCTGTTTGCCCCCGGCCAGGGGTAGCTCGCTCTCGTCCACGATCCGCCCGCCCTTCATGACGAACACGATCGACTTGGCATTGTTGATGTCCGCTGCGGGATCCTTGCTGAGCAGCACCAGATCCGCGAGCTTGCCCGTGTCGATCGAGCCGAGCTGGTCGGCCTTGCCGAGAAAGACCGCACTGTTGTAGGTGGCGATGCGGATCACATCGAGCGGCGCGATGCCGGCCTGGTTGAGCAGTTCCAGCTCGCGCTGCGTGGCCGCACCGCTGCTTTGGTCGGTGCCACAGGCCGCAATTCCTCCCGCAGCGTGTACCCTTCTGACATTCTCCTGGGCGATGGGATTCATCACCTTCATCCATGCGGTCCAGGTGCGGCTTTTCCACTCCTCACGCGTCTTCGTCCGGAGCTCGGCGCGCTCCGCGGCGCTGAACGAGGCGATGTACAACGGCTGATCCAGATACTCAGGGTGCTCGACGAGGCGGTTGTAGTTGTCGCCGATCGTGAGCGTGCTGGCGAACGGGATCTTCTTGGCCGCCATGAGCTTGACGAAAGACTCGCTGACCGGTCCCTGGATGACCGGGTGGGCGAGGGTGTCGCTGCCGGCGTAGATGGCCTCGAGCGAGCGCAGCTCGCTCGATACGTGCACCGTCGAGCGAATGCCGTGCAGGTTGTAGTAGCGGATGATTTTCCCGAGCAGCTCGACCGGCATGAGCGGGATCATCGGCCGCGAGCCCCAGCCTTCCTCCTCGAGAGTCAGCTTGATGACGTCCGGCTGCTGCTCGGCAATTTGCTTGTCGAGGAGCTCCTTGTCCTTCTCGAAGTCGCTGATCCGCAGCGCCACCCGGTCCCCATGGCTGCCCGGATAGGTGATGAGATTACCGGTCGCGAAGATGCGCGGGGAAAGTATGCGTCCGGCGCGTTCATCGGCACGCAGCGGCAGGATGTGCTCCGGGCGGTTACCGACGTCGAGCACCGTGGTGACGCCGGCGTACAGGAAGCTCGCCAGCGCCTCGACACCTGCCTGGCGATTGGGCGGTCCCGGCGCGGCATCTGCCGGGGCGCTCGGGTCGAAAGCGCCGCGCAGATGAATATGCACGTCCATGAGTCCGGGGATCAGGTACTTGCCGCGCGCGTCGATGTGGCGGCCCTTCAGCCCACGGGCGATGGCAGTGGGCGTCACGGTCGTGATGCGCTCGCCGTCAACCGCTACCGTCATGTCGGCTTGTGGCGCGTGTGTGCCGTCGATGAGCGTCACGTGATCGATGACCATACTGTCTGCGCGCGCGGGTCCGGCCGCGAGCCATAAGACGATGACGGCGGGCGCAATCAGGAAATGCTGTTTCACCAGGGTCCTCCGTGGGGTAGCCAGAGTCGCAGCCGCGCGGGAGCCGGCGGCCTCGATGCGTTCCCGCCTGCCTGGCCGGGGGGGTTCCCGCCGACCCCTATTGTGCGCGAACCGCGTGTGTCATATTGCCACTGGCTTGGGGAGTCAAGCATTCCTCGCCCGTGACGCCACCTCGAGAATAGCCATGACGGCAGCAGCACAAGCCAAATCCGCCTCCACTCTGGCACAGCTCGTCGCGGGGATCGTCGGCGGCAGTATCCGCGTGGTCGATCTCACGGTACCGCTGGAACCGGCGACGCCGACGATCCAGCTGCCGCCGCAGTTCGCGCCTTCGAAGTCCTTCACGCTGGAAGAGATCTCGCGCTACGACGCGCGCGGTCCTGCCTGGTACTGGAACAACATCGCCTGCGGCGAGCACACCGGTACGCACTTCGATGCGCCGATTCACTGGGTCACGGGCAAGGACTACCCGAACAACGCCACGCACAACATTCCGGTCGATCGCTTCGTGGGTCCCGCGTGCGTCATCGATGTCGCACAGCAGGCCAGCAGCAACCCCGACTTTCTGGTTACGCGTGAGACGGTGCTGGAGTGGGAGAGCCGTCATGGCGGCATTCCCGCGCACGCCTGGGTGCTGATCCGCACCGATTGGTCGCGCCGCGTGGGCGCACGCGACTTCCTCAACATTGCCGCCGACGGCGCTCACACGCCCGGCTTCCATCCGCAGGCCGTGCCGTTCCTCGCCAAGGAGCGCGATATCCTCGGCGTGGGAGTGGAGACGGTCGGCACCGATGCCGGCCAGGCTCCAACCTTTGAGCCGATGTTCCCCTGCCATACGATCATGCACGGCTCGAACCGCTTTGGCCTTGCGAGCCTTACCAATCTCGATCAGCTGCCTCCCACCGGCGCGGTGGTCGTTGCCCCGCCACTCAAGATCGTCAACGGTTCGGGGAGTCCGCTGCGCGTGCTGGCGTTCGTGCCCACCTGAGGCGCCTTCGTGGCCGAGCGCTCGTTTGCCAAGGAAGTCTCCGCACTGCGCCTGGGGCAGGGGATGGAGTTCCGCGGCGAGGGGATACTCGCCGTCACCAAGGCGTTGTTGCAGTCGGGTGTGGCCTACGTCGGCGGCTATCAGGGCGCACCGATCTCGCACCTGATGGACGTGCTGGCGGACGCCGAGGAGGTGCTGACCGAGCTCGGCGTGCATTTCGAATCGAGCGCGTCCGAGGCGACGGCGGCGGCGATGCTGGCGGCTTCCATCAACTATCCGCTGCGCGGCGCGGTGACCTGGAAGTCGACCGTCGGTACCAACGTGGCGTCCGATGCCCTCTCCAACCTCGCGTCGTCGGGAGTCAAGGGCGGTGCGCTGATCATCCTCGGTGAGGACTACGGCGAGGGCGCCAGCATCATGCAGGAGCGCACCCACGCCTTTGCGATGAAGTCGCAGATCTGGCTGCTCGATCCGCGGCCGCACCTCCCCGAGATCGTGCGCAGCGTCGAGCTCGGGTTCGAGCTCTCCGAGGCGAGCCACACGCCGGTGATGCTCATGCTGCGCATCCGTGCCTGTCACGTCTATGGCCGGTTCGTGGCGCAGGACAACAAGCGGCCGGCCTTTTCGGCGGCGGATGCGCTCGCACATCCGGTGCGGGACTACGGGCGCATCATCCTGCCGCCCTCGACCTATGCGCAGGAGCGCGAAAAAATCGAGCAGCGCCTGCCGGCGGCGCAGCGCTTCATCGCCGAGCGCGGCCTCAATGAGATGACCGGCGGCCAGCACGCCGACATCGGCATCGTTCTGCAGGGCGGCCTCTACAACAACGTGCTGCGCGCGCTCGAGCTGCTCGGCTGCGCGGACTCATTCGGCGCGAGCGAGATTCCCTTCTATGTGCTGAACGTCACCTATCCGCTCGTGGCCGAGGAATGGCGGCGCTTCTGCGCCGGAAAGCGCGCGGTGCTCATCGTCGAGGAGGGGCAACCCGAATACCTCGAGCAGGCGGCCAGCCAGATCCTGCGACAGGGAGACCTCGCTACCCGCATCGTCGGCAAGGGCGTCCTGCCGATGCAGGGCGAGTACACGGTGGACGTGCTGCGCAAAGGGCTCGGCGACTTTCTCGATCAGTGGGCTCCGGCGCTGCGCGCGGCGAGCGGCGCGTTGCCGACCAGGGAGGTCCCGCTGGTTCCGGCCGCGCAGCTGGCCGCGCTGGTGCCGGCCCGCCCTTCCGGGTTGTGCACCGGCTGTCCGGAGCGACCGTTCTTCTCGGCGCTCAAGCTGCTGCAGAAGGAGATCGGACCGCTGCATATAAGCGCCGACATCGGCTGCCATTCGTTCGCGACCCTGCCGCCTTTCAATATGGGCAACAGCATCATGGGGTACGGGCTGGGGGCCGCGGCGGCGTCGGCTTTCGGCGGCGAGCACGGCAAACGGGCTATGTCCGTGATGGGCGACGGGGGCTTCTGGCACAACGGACTCACCAGCGGCATCGGCAACGCGGTATTCAACAAGCACGATACCCTGACGGTCGTCATCGACAACGGTTACTCCGCCGCCACCGGCGGTCAGGATATTCCCTCCTCGCGTGCCGCGAACGGTCACCGCCAGGGCAACAACTCGATCGTCGACGCAGTGAAGGGTGTCGGCGTCCGTTGGGTCAGACGCACGCAGACGTACGACATGCGCGGGACTCTCAAAGTGCTGCGCGAGGCTCTGAGCACCGGCTATCGCGGCCCGAAGGTGATCGTAGCGGAGGGCGAGTGTCAGCTTAATCGGCAGCGGCGCGTCGCACCGCTGCGGCGCAAGGCGATTCAGGACGGCGAGCGCGTCGTGACCGAGCGCTTCGGTGTCGATGCCGATACCTGCACCGGCGATCGTTCCTGCATCCGCCTGTCCGGTTGTCCGTCGCTCACGGTGAAGGAAAACCCCGATCCGCTGCGCACCGACCCGGTCGCGCACGTCGATAACACCTGCGTGGGCTGCGGCGTATGCGGCGAGGTGGCGGACGCCGCGGCGCTTTGCCCCTCGTTCTATCGAGCCGAGCTGATTCACAACCCCGCGCGCTGGGAGCGCCTCCTGTACAGGGCGCGCGCGGCGCTGATCGGCCTGCTGCAGCGGCACAGCGATCGCCGACGCCTGCGCTACAGCTTGTAGGCTGCGTCGTTCATGCCTGCGCGAATCACCAAACTGACCATCGCCGCGCTCGGCGGCCAGGGCGGCGGTGTTCTCACCGACTGGCTCATCGCAATTGCGGAGGCCAACGATTACATCGTTCAATCGACTTCCGTGCCTGGAGTCGCACAGCGCACCGGCGCCACCATCTATTACCTGGAGTTCTACCCGCGCCCGAAAGCCGAGCGAGCCGGCCGCGAGCCGGTGATGGCACTCATGCCGGTGGCCGGTGATGTCGACTGTGTGGTCGCCTCGGAGCTCGCCGAGGCAGGCCGCGCGATTGCGCGCGGCCTCGTCGATCCCGAGCGCACCACGCTCATCTCCTCGACCCATCGCGCTTACGCGATCGGGGAAAAGAGCGGGCTTGGGCGCAGCATCACCGACCCGGAGGCGCTGCTGGAGCTGGTGCGCACCCAGGGCAAGCGCTCGATTCTCTTCGACATGGAGCAAACCGCGGAGAGGCATCGAAGCGTCATCAGTGCGGTGCTGCTCGGGGCGATCAGCGGAGCGGGCGTGCTGCCCTTTCCCAAGGAGAGTTTTGCCGCAGCCATAACCCGCAGCGGAATCGCGGTTGCAACCAATCTCGCCGCCTTCGAGGATGCGCACCGGCAGGCCGGGAGCGGCGGAACCCAGGGCGGCGCGCGACGCAGCGCGCGGCTGCGCCCGGTGCCGATGGCTGCGCACGCCGCTGCACTGCAGCCGCTGCTGGAGCGCGTGCGGCGCCTGCCCTCAGCCGCGCAGCCGCTGGTGCTGGAAGGCGTACGCCGTACTCTCGACTATCAGGACGGGGCCTATGCGGCGCTCTACCTCGAGCGTATCGAGCGCGTGGCGCTCCTCGACTGCTCGCCCGGCGCGTCCGAGGCGGGTGCACTGACGCAGGCAGTGGCTCGCTCGCTGGCATTGTGGATGACATTCGAGGATACGATCCGCGTGGCGGACCTCAAGACGCGCTCCGAGCGATTTGCTCGGGTACGCACCGAGATCGGCGTTGCCCCCGGCCAGTTGTTCAGCATCACCGAGTTCCTGAGACCCGGAGTGGCCGAGATCGCCGGAACGCTGCCCGCGGCGCTCGGCTCCTGGGTGCTGCGCTCGCCGCGGGTCATCCGCCGGCTCGGTCGTTTCACCGGCGGCAGGCAGATTCGCACCACGAACGTGAGCGGCTTCCTGCTGCTGCGTAGTGTGGCGGCCTTAAGGCGCTGGCGGCGCGCGACCTGGCGCTTCCGGCAGGAGAACGCCCGGATCGAGACCTGGCTGACGGCCATCGAGCAGCACGCGCCCATGCACTATGCCCTGGCGGTGGAGCTCGCGCGGTCGCAGCGTCTCATCAAGGGGTATGGCGAGACCTATGAACGCGGCTGGCGGAGTTTCTCGGCTCTGACCGAGCAGCTCGCGCTCCTCGCGGCGCGTCCGGACGGTGCGGTGGTGCTGTCGCGGCTCCAGGAGGCGGCACTCGCCGACGAGGAGGGCGTGGCCCTGGAGCGCGAGATCAGCTCACTCGCCGGCGCCCTCGCTCATAGCGCGCAAGCCGGCCGCGCACCTGCCGCCGGCCGGCCAGCCTGAGGAGCTGCGCTTGACTCAACCGGTCGTGGCGCGGCCGAAGCCCTGTCTGGTCACCCTGAAGGGCGGACGCACCTACTGGTGGTGCCGCTGCGGGCGCTCGGCCAGCCAGCCCTTCTGCGACGGCTCACACAAGGGTACAAGCTTCGAGCCGAAGTCGTTCGTCGCGCGCGCCGACGAGGAGGTGCTGCTGTGCGCTTGCAAACACAGCAGCGATGCCCCCTTCTGCGACGGCACGCACACCAACCTTCCGGGCGGCTCGCCGCTCGATGATCCCGAGAGCTCAGGCAACCGCGACATTCCGTGGGTCACCGAGCGGGACGGTCCGCGCACCCGTCTCAATGGTGCCTGCTACGTGGTCTCCCCGCCGCTCGCCGACAAGGCCAGGCGGGACAACCTCACCTACAGCTATCTGGTAACACCCGAGCTCGGTGCGACCTACCAGACGCAGATTCTCCTCGAAGTGAGCGGCACTGCATCGCCGCTCATGTCACTCGGTGACTGTGACGTCATCCTGCTCGTGATGGCTGGCCGGGGCAGCGTCAACATCTCGGGACGACCGTTTGCGGTCAAGGCAACCGACGGCGTTTACGTGCGCCCGTCGGAGGCGATACAACTGCTGCCCGCGCAGTCGCAGACGCTCACAGTGTTCGCATTGAGCTGTCCGTCCGGGGCACTCCAGTGGCCGGCGACACGACCCGACAACTTCGACGCGAGTTACGGGCAGCGGGTCGTGTGCGTCGATGAGGCGCAGCGCCAGGCGACCGGGCCGCGCTATTTCCAGCTGCTCGTCGACAAACGCATCGGCTCAAAGGTCATCACGCAGTTCATCGGCCACATCCCGCAGTCGAAGGCCGCGCCCCACCGCCATCTCTACGAGGAGGCGATCATCGTGCTCTCCGGCGAGGGTGCTCTTTGGACGGAGGATCGCCGCGCACGGGTGCGGGCGGGCGATGTGATCTTCCTGCCGCGCAAGCAGCTGCACTCGCTGGAGGCGACTGCTGCCGAGGGCATCGATGTCGTTGGCGTGATCTGCCCCGGCGATAATCCCAGCATCACCTACTATGACTGAGCCGGGGGATCTCGCCCCGATCAGCGAGCGTGAGAGCGGGCTGCAGCGCGGGCTCGGCAAGACTCAGATCGTCATGATCGGGCTCGGCGGGGCGATCGGTACCGGACTCTTCATGGGGAGCGGGCTCGCCATCGGCTACGCGGGACCAGCGGTGATCCTCAGCTACGTGCTGGCCGGGTTCGTAGCGCTGGTGATGGTTTTCAGCCTGTCGGAAATGGCGGTGGTGCATCCCACGGCCGGCTCGTTCGGCACCTATGCCGAAACCTATCTCAATCCCTGGGCAGGCTTCGTGGTGCGCTATACCTACTGGATCGCGCAGGTGATCGCCATCGGCGGCGAGGCGGTCGCGGCGGGGCTGTACATGGGGCTGTGGTTTCCCGGTGTGCCCGTATGGCTGTGGGCGCTCGGCTTCTGCGCGGTGCTGCTGTACTTCAACTCGCGCCCGGTGAGCAACTTCGGAACCATCGAATCCTGGTTCGCGCTGATCAAGGTCACGGCGATCGTGCTGTTCATCGTTCTCGGCGCGGCGCGCCTGTTGGGCCCCGGGCATTTGGCTACCGGCCTGCACAACCTCACCGGGCTCCCGGGGGGATTCTTTCCCAGGGGACTCGGCGGCGTGTGGAGCGCGGTCATCGTCGGGCTATTCTCTTTCAACGGCATCGAGGTCATCGCCGTGACCTCGGGAGAGGCGCGCGATCCGCAGCGCGCCATCCCGGCAGCCCTGCGCAGCATGCTGCTGCGGCTGTTCCTGTTCTACGTGCTCGCCGTGACCATCATCGTCACCATGGCGCCCTGGACGGCCACCGGCGTCAAAGTCGTGGCGCAGAGTCCTTTCGTGAGCGTGTTCCGGCATTCGGGGATCGCGCACGCCGCCGGTGTCATGAACTTCGTGGTGATCAGTGCGGCACTCTCGAGCATGAACACCAACATCTACCTGTGCGCCCGCATGCTGTTCTCGCTGTCACGGGGACACTACGCACCCGAGAGCCTCGGCTACCTCGGCGGCCGCGGCACCCCGGTCGCGGCGGTGCTGGTGTCGGGCGTCGGCATCCTGCTCTCCGCGGGCGTCTCGATCGTGACACCCAACGCCTACGGCGACCTCCTCGGAGTCGCTTTGTTTGCCGCGATGCTGGTGTGGATCTTCATCCTCCTCAGCCACCTGAGCTTCAGGCGTCGGCACCCTGCGAGCGAGCTGCCGGTATGCATGCCGCTCTTTCCGTGGATGCAGCTCGCCGGGCTCGTGATGCTCGCCGCGATCCTCGTTACCATGGGGCTGGATGCCAATCTCTACGTTTCCTGGCTGTATGGGGTGCCGTGGTTCATCCTGATCTCGGCGGCGTATTTCCTGTGGCGGGTGCACCACCGCCGCACCGTTGCCCTGCGCGCCGAGCGTGCCGCGCCGCCGGCGTGAGCGGAGAGGCAAATGACTGACTTCAGGGCGCTGCGGCGCCGCTTCCCGGTGCTCGAGCGCAAGACCTATCTCAACAGCGGGTCCTACTGCGCGCTCGCCGACAGCGTGCGCGACGCCATCAATGCTTACATGGACGATCGGCTGCAGGTCGGCGCCAACTGGGACGTTTGGGTCACGAAGAACGAGGCGGTGCGCTCCGCCATGGCTGCGGTGCTGCGAGCGGACCGCGACGAGATTGCGGTCACTGCCTCCGCTTCCGCGGGGCTGAATGCGCTGGCCAGCGCGCTCGACTTCAGCGGCCCGCGCAACAAGGTCGTGGTGAGCGACTTCGAGTTTCCGACCAATGCCCAGATCTGGCATGCCCAGGAGCCGCGCGGCGCGCGCATCGTGCACGTGCCGAAGACGACCGACGGCGACATCCCGCTCGCGAGCTTCGCGAGCATGATCGACGAGCAGACGCAGCTCGTCGCCGTGACCCACGTCTGCTTCCGCAACGGTGCGCGGCTCGACATCCCGGGGATCGTGCGCCTGGCGCGTGCGCGCGGCGCACGAGTACTGCTCGACTGCTATCAGGCGGTCGGCGGCCTGACGGTCGATGTGCGAGAGCTCGACGTCGACTTCGCCGTCGGCGGGATGCTGAAGTACCTGCTCGGCACCGCCGGCATTGGCTTTCTCTACGTGCGCGGCTCTCTGATCCCCGCGCTCACGCCGACGCACTCCGGGTGGTTTGCACAGCAGGACATCTTCGCCATGGACATTGCGGCCAATCGGCCTGCCGCCAGCGCGCGTCGTTTTGAGGCGGGAACCCCGGCGGTGGTCAACTGCTATGCGGCCGAAGCGGGCCTCAAGATCATCCTCGAGGTCGGAACGGATGTGATCGAGGAGCGGGTACGATCGCTCACCCGCCGCTGCCTCACAGGACTCGAAAGCATCGGCTGGACGAGTGTCACGCCATCGCTGGATGAGCGTCGCGGGCCCATGATCTGCGTGCCGGCGCGCGAGCCCGCGCAATTGTTCGCCGCGCTGACGGAGCAGGACATCGTGACCTCGGTCCGCGACAGCAACATCCGGGCGACGGTGCACTTCTACAATTCAGAGGATGACATCGACCGCCTGGTTGCGGCGCTCGAGGCGAGTCGCGCCCGACACTACCCGGGGACGCCCGCAGATACCCCATGACCCAGGCAGACAGCATCGCGCAGAAGCGTGCCGGGGAGTTTCCCGCGCAGGCGCTGCGAACACAGTTCCCCGCGCTCGGGCGGCCCGGTGCCGGTATCTTTTTCGACAATGCAGCAGGCGCCCAGGTGCCGCAGCGGGTGCTCGATGCGGTGACCGCGCACCTGCTCAATCACAACGTGCAGCGCGGCGGACGCTACCCGCAGAGTATCGCGGTAGACGCCGCTATCCAGAGCGCGCGTGAGAAGGTCGCGGCGTTTCTCAACGCCCGCCGCCCCGAGGAAATTGCTTTCGGCATGAATGCGACCTCATTCATCCGCCTGGTGAGTCTCGCCATCGGACAGACGCTCGGCGCGCGCAGCGAGATCATCGTCACCGACCTCGATCACGAGGCGAATGTCGCGACCTGGCTGGCGCTCGAGCGGGCGGGGGCTCACTTTCAGTGGTGGCGCATGCGCGATGACGGACGTCTGCACTGCGCCGACCTGGAGCCGCTCCTTGGGCCGCGCACCCGGCTCCTGGCCTGTACCGCGGCATCGAATGCACTCGGCTCACTGGTCGATGTGCGCCGCGCCGCCGAGCTCGTGCACTCGGCCGGCGGGGAACTGTTCCTCGACAGCGTGCATTACGCCCCGCACGGTCCGATCGACGTCCAGGCCATCGGTTGCGATTACCTGGTGTGCTCGGGATACAAGATCTTTGCGCCGCACATGGGTTTTCTCTGGGGGCGGTACGAGTCACTGGCAGCGTTGCCCACCTTTCGCGAGGATTTCATCCCCGACCGGCCGCCGGGCAAGATCGAGGCCGGCACCTTCATCTACGAGAACGTCGCGGGGATGGCCGCCGCGGTCGACTATCTAGGGGATCTCGGCCGCGGACTGGCGGTGACCGACGAGGTGGGCGAGGCGCGGTCCCTGCGTGAGAACTGCCGCGCGGCGATGAACGGCATTCGGGCCTACGAGCAGGGTTTGTCGCTCGAGCTGATACGGGTACTGCGCGATGCGGGAGCGACGATCTACGGAGTCAGCGCCGAGGAGGAGTTAGCGCAGCGCGTGCCGACGGTCAGCTTCACGCTGTCCGGCATAGCACCGGCTGCCGTCACCGAGGCCGCAGCTCGCGCCGGCATCGGCGTGCGCGATGGTCACATGTACTCGCCGCGCCTCATGAAGCGCCTTGGGCTCGCCCTCGAGGCGGGCGCAGTGCGTGCTTCCCTTGCGCACTACAATACGCATGCGGAAATTCACCGCTTCGGTGACGTCGTGGCGCGGTTGCGCCCTTCACGGCGGTAACGAAACTCCATCAGTAAGGGAAGGCGGAGCGCTCGGCTCCAGGATGGCTATCGACAGGGTGGCGATACTCACCAGAGTTCCTGCCGCATCTCGCAGATCGATATGCCATATATGAGTCGGACCCCCGCTCGACACCGGCGATGCGCGCCCGGTAACGGGCCCCGCTGTGACCGGCAGCAGGTAGTGAACTTCGAGACTCTGTCCCACCCCGCGTTTGTCGGCCGTGACGCAGAGATTTGCAGCGATGCTGCCGAGCGTCTCCGCGAGGACGGCAATTGCGGCGCCATAGTTGACGCCATGGGCGTCGCGCGTCCTTTCGGTCGTGGGCACACGACCTTCCAACCAGGTGGGGCCGATGGCCAGCAGTTCGACGCCAAGGTGGCGGTCACAGCCGCTCAGATACCTCCGGCGGATCTCATCCAGCGTGAGTGGCTGAGCCCATAATGGTGAAATATTCTGCACGGTCGGTTTTTAGTCAGCCTCTGCAAGTTCATGCTCGGCCGTTCCGGGCACCCAGCGCTGACGGCTGACCGTATTTTCACCCGATTTTCACCCCTGGCAGCGGCCTCGACCAATGTGGGCTACCGCACAGACTAGCTCGCTGTGGCTGAATAGGTTTTTGCCCGGGATTGAGCGGCAGTCATTGATGCCGGCGACGCTGTTGCCGGCGCGGTTAGGGACAACGGCTGGGCATAAGCTATGGACAGAGTGCCTGATGGGGGCCGCCCGTGAGTGCCGTCGAAGACGGTAACCCCTGGCTCGCCGCCGATCTTCGCGACGCGGCCCGCCAGAAGCGCGTCGAGGCGGAGCTGATTCTGGCGCGCGAGGCGGCGTACCGGGCGCGCGACGAGGCCGATCGTGCGAATCTGGCGAAAAGCCGTCTTCTGGCGACCGCCAGCCACGACCTGCGCCAGCCCCTCCAGAGCCTCTCGCTTCTCAATGGCACTTTGCGTCGGCTGGTGTCGGGACCGGATGCCGTCGCTGCAGTCAGGCAGCAGGAACAGGCCATCGGCGCAATGTCGCGTCTCCTGAAAGCCCTGCTCGATATCAGCAAGCTGGAAGCCGGAGCCTTCAGGCCCGATCTGAAAGACTTCGCGGTGGCCGCGTTGTTCGGGGAGCTGCGCAGCGACTTCGCGAATCTTGCAGCAAATAAGGGCCTGAAGTTACACGTCGAAGATTGCCCGGACTGCGTGCACAGCGATCCTTCGCTGGTGCAGCAGATCCTCAGCAATCTCGTTTCGAACGCCATCAAATACACGTGGGAAGGTTGGGTGCGCCTGCGCTGCATGCATGAGCAGGGGCTGGTTCGCGTTGAGGTACTGGATACCGGGATCGGCATCCGAGCAGACCAGGTAGGCCATATCTACGATGAGTTCTATCAGATCGACATCCCGACGAACGCTTCGCGGGATGGGTATGGTCTGGGACTGAGCATCGTGCAACGCCTGGTAAAGGTGCTCGATCTGAGGCTCGACGTGCGTTCCGAGTTTGGTAAAGGCTCAGCCTTCTCGCTGCTACTGCCCGCGAGCAGGAGCCGGGCGCAATGGCAATGCATCCCGTCAGTGGACATGCCCGAGATCTCCCCCGCACGCCGGTTGTAGAGCGATAGAGCCCATATCCTCCTCGTGGACGACGATCGGGCCGTGCGAGACGCGCCCCGCGTGCGGTGGTTGAGGGTCATCGCGTAACCGCGGTCTGTTCGCTCACGGAGGCGCTGCAATAAGCATGCGAGGCCGATGCTCGCCTCGATCTTCTGATAACCGATTATCACCGGAGCGAGGGCGAGACAGGCCTCCAGACGATTACGATGCTGCGCGAGCGCGGCGCCGGCGTAGGCAGTTCAATGCCGCCGGCGAACCTTGCTGTCGGCTTTTCCGCTGCTGCGGGCACGGCAGGCGGGACGCCTGCTTTTGAGGCGCTAGCCACCTGGAGGCTTACTGGGCGGGTGCGCCGCAGTGCGCTCATTGAAGATGGATGTCGCCAGTAAATACGACGTTCAACTTGAGCCCAGCGATCTCCAACGTCATTCTTGCAGGAAATGATTCTGTACCGGCGATGGCACCGCCAGCGGCAGCATCGGCGACGGCGTGCTCAATCGCGCGCTGCGAGCTGATGCCGACCGTTTTCAAGAACTTTCGTATGCTGAGGTTTAGCGCTTCCTCGTTCATAAGGGACTCTCGTTTTTGGGACAGGCTGCTTTGCAATCACGCTTGGTCAGTGCGCTCGGCCGCGCGGCGCCGACGGTCAGCGCCGCCCGCGCAGCAGCGTGCGGATGCAGTACAGCTCGCAGTGGGCCACGCGCAGACGCTGCCCGAGCCGCATGCGGCCCGCTCTGCTGCGCGCCTGTACCCTGAGCTTCTGCACGCGCGCCGCGAGCAACTTGGCGCCATGCCTGGCGCCCGCCAGCGAGCGGTACCTCGAATGCCGCAATCCGCAGACCTTTACCTGCCACCAGCCGGCGCGCTCGACGACCTCGATCTTGATATTCATCGCCGGGCTCCTCTGCGTGCCTCGAGGCACAGGCAGGCCAGTTCGCGGCCCGCGCAGTAAGCTTACGCTCAGCGGTGAAGATCGTGAGCGGGTTGAGGGCCGCCCATCGGGCCGTTCGACGCACTCCCCAGACGACCCAAACCCCCTTGAGTCTGGACCTGTGAGGATTTGCCTGTCCCATGGTTCAGCGTAACCCTCGGTGGCTGCTGCCCGCCGTCCTCGGCCGAAGCCGGACGACGGGCCTGCCTAGCTCTTCGTTACTGAACCTTAATCTCTATTGCCTTAGAGCGTTCGGTCTTGGTCTTCGGGATATGTACCGTCAAAACTCCGTCCTTGCTTTCCGCACGAATGCCGCTCGTATTGGCGTTCTCGGGTAGCGTAAGACTGCGGGAGAACATGCCGCGGAAACACTCCCGGCGGTGAACTCTCTCGCTCTTTTCTTCCTTGTCGAACTTTCGCTCGCCAGCGATGGTGACTGCGTCGTTGTCAACCGTGACACTGACGTCCTCTTTCTTCACGGCCGGCAAGTCGGCGCGCACGAGATACTCGCTGTCCGTCTCACTCACATCAAGCGTCGGCGTCCAAGCGGGCTCACCCTCGTCCGTGTCTGCCGCAAAACGTGGCCACTGGCCCATGAAGCTGCCAAGCGGTCGGGCAAAAAACTGATCCATCTCGCGAATAGGATCCCAACGTACAAGATTCATAGCAGTATTCCTTCGTCAAACTGCAGCGGATTGCTCACTGCAAAGCGAATCAGTATGGCCCCTATCCGTCGACAGACTACTGGAGATGTACTTATTTATTTATAGCCGACAATTGCGGCCCACGTGCGGCACCCACCAAGACTCCGGGTCAGCACCTTTGTGCAGCTTGAAAACAGCGTGGCTGCCCCAATGGCGTTCGCACCTTGCGGTATCATCGGAACGACTATGGATCGTGGCAGCGATGAGGACCAAGCCGGGCCTGCTCAAGGCAGGGCTCTGGGCCGCCACGCTGCTTGGCCTGATCGTCGTGGCCTGGGGCGGACTCCTGTTCTGCTTTCTTCACAAATTCAGCCCCAACCCGCCGCGCGAGCACTTCCCAACCCCAGCGAACGCGCTCGAAGCGCAACGGCAGGACATCGAACAGTTCTCCCGGCTGGTTGCCATGGACCGGGCGTTTTCGCCGGCTGCGCGCGCTGAAGTCGAGCGCCGGATCGCGGTACTCAGAGGTGAAGGCGCGCCGCTCGAAAGTGGCCGATTCCGCGTTGCACTGATGCGGATTACCGCGCTCGCTGACAACGGTCACACCGGCCTCGACGGCAAAGGGGACTGTGTGCCCGTCCGTGTGACCTGGTTTGCCGACGGTCTGTATGTCCTGCGTGCCAGATCGGACTATGCAGATCTGCTGGGCGCACGCGTCGACGGCATCGATGGCAGGCCGACGGGCGAGGTGCTGGCTGGGCTCGAGCAGCTGCACGGTGGGGCGCAGGGCTGGCGTCGGATCCATGCCGCTCTCTACATTCAGTCGCCCGAAATTCTGTACGGCGCGGGGATGGGCTCGCGTCCCGACCGGACGACCTGGACGCTCACTCTGCCGGACGGTAGTGAGACGACCCGTACGCTGCCGGGCGAAGGGTGCGCGGGTGAGCCAAACGGACTGATGGCGCGCTGGCTGTCGCCAGAAAAGTTGCCAGGCGAGCCGCAGAGCTGGCGCGCGCTCTTTTCAACCGATGCGGACCTGCCGCTGTCGCTGCGCGACTTCAACGTCCCGTTCCGCCGGGCGTGGATTGATCACGGCTGCTCGCTTTTCATACAGCTCAAGGCGATCGGCGATGCGGACAATCGCCGCATCCACGATTTCCTCAAGGCGACGGCGGAGGAGATGGCCGCACACCCGCCCTGCAACATCATTCTTGATCTGCGCTTCAATACCGGCGGCGACTATACGAAGGTGGCCCATTTCGCATCGCGGCTGCCGGATTTCGTTCCAGCGAGCGGACGAATCTATATCTTCACCGCTGCGCAGACGTTTTCCGCTGCCATCACGACGGCGGCCTTCGTGAAGCAGGCGGCGGCTGCTCGCGCAATCATCCTGGGAGAACCGGTCGGCGATCGGCTTAGCTTTTACGGTGAAGGCAATACGGGATGTCTTGCGCACAGCGGTCTGTGCGTCCACTACGCGACCGGAATGCATGACTATGCGCATCCCTGCAATGACTGGGCCAAATGCTACTGGCTGAATTGGCTCTTCCCCGTGCAGGTCAAATCGCTCGATCCGGACGAGACGATCGGCGCGACCTTCTCCGACTATCGCGCGCGGCGCGATCCGGTGCTGGAGCGGGCCGTCGCGCGGGCGACCGGGCGATAAACGGGAGCTGGCTTGGCGAGATTCCATGGCCGATTAGTGCCCATAAGGGGCACCCGATTAGCACCCGAGGGGGACCAGTCTTAGGTATCTTATTGATTTTATGGCGCTCCCTACCGGATTCGAACCGGTGTTACAGCCGCTAGACGGCTGTAACGGGCTGAGGAGGGGAGCGGATGGCACGACTGCGGCGAGACACGCGATTGGAAACCCGGGAAGCCCGCCTTCGGCTCCCGCCAAGCGCCGACAACATGGCCTACTGGCGCCCGATCGAACGCAAGCTCGCGCTCGGCTATTACAAGGGTCCTCAGGGCGGCACTTGGTACGTCCGAAGCCGCAAGGGCGCGAAGTACGTCAAAGCCCGCTTAGCCCTCGCGGACGATTTCTCGGACTCGAATGGCTCGACCATCCTCTCCTACGCCGAGGCGCAAAGAAAGGCGCTGGGGACTTCTGAAACGCTTAAGCCGCGGGAGGAGCGCTACTACACCGTCGCACAAGCCGTCACCGACTACATCGAGCACCTGAAGATCCGCGCGAAGTCCTGGCGCGACACCGAGGGCAAGCTCCGCGCGCACGTCCTCCCCGACCACGGGGCGACCCAGCTCGCCGAACTGACTCCCGAAACCATTCGCCGGTGGCGGGATGGCCTCGCTGGGCGAACCGCGGACCGCGGGTTCTCGCGTCTCAGAAAAGGTCGCAGGCAGCGCTTGGAAGAGAACGCCGAGGCGCTCGACGCCACGCAGCAGGCCGACCTGCACCGCCGCAAACAGGCGACCGCGAACCGGATCTTCAATGGCCTACGGGCCTGCCTCAATCACGCCTGGCGCGAGGGCAAGGTGACTTCTGACCACGCCTGGCGGCGCGTGCCGGCCTTCCGCAATGTCGACGCTCCCGTCATCCGCTTCCTCACGAGTGAGGAGGCGTTCCGACTCGTCAACGCGAGCGACCCAGATTTCCGGGCGCTGGTGCGCGCCGCGCTCTTGACGGGCTGTCGGTACGGCGAGCTCTGCGTGCTTAAAGTCGGCGACTTCGATCACGAGAACCAGACGCTCGTGATTCGCCAGAGCAAGAGCGGGCGGCCGCGGCACGTCTACTTAAGTGACGAGGGGGCTGAGTTCTTTGAAGGAGTCGCCGTGGGGCGCGCCCGGGAGGCGCTCATGTTCACCCGCGCGGACGGCTTACCTTGGCGCGCCTCGAGTCAACATCGCCCGATGCGGGAGGCTTGCCTGCACGCGGAGATTGTTCCTCCGGTCTCTTTCCACATCCTCCGCCACAGCTACGCCAGTTTCCTGACTAAGGCCGGCGTGCCACTTCAGGTGGTGGCCTCCGCCTTAGGCCACGCCGACGCCCGCATGACGGAGAAGCACTACGCCCACCTCGCTCCGTCGCACGTCGCGAAGCTGATTCGCGACAACCTGCCCCAGCTCGGCGGCACCGCTCCGAAGAAGCCTCGGAAGGTCGCGCGGTTGCGGGCCTAGCCATCGCCGGTTCAAATCGGGGCAGAATTTGCCACTGTCCGCGTGCTTCAGAGCGTGCGCGTGAAGTAAGGTGGAGCGAGCGACCGGCCACTCTCGGTCCCTTGCCGCCGTCTCGGTCGCCCGGGCATGGATGCGTCCATTCGCCGGCAGACCAACTCCTGTCCCCCGTCCTGCTTTCCGTACTGGCGGTAAGGACCGAGTCGTAGATCAACAATTGGCGGTCGATGCCCGGAGTACCACCAAAAGTATCCCAACGACGTGACCGAGAAGTACTGCGCGCACCTGGCTCCCTTCTATATCGCGCCAGTGATCCGCGACAACCACCCTAAGCTCTTCTACGGGGTCGCTGGGAACCTCATAAAATCGGGCGCTTGCGCATGTAGGCATTTCTCAACGCCAAGTGAGGTATTCTGCGCTTTTCTCGCACACTGAGGAGCCACGGCACCAATGCGGTTGAGTGAACCCGTTCGACGGCGATTCCCGTGCATTGATGCAAGTTGGCGAAGGTACATCTACGGCCTCGTCTACGTTCCTTTGGCTGCCAATCAATCCCTTGTGATCTTGAAGCGGGACGGAGGCACAGCGTTTCTTAACGAGCTACGAAAACTAGCTTCTCTTGGCAGTGCTTGGGCGTCGGCATTCCTTGGCTACCAAGCTCTGCTACTAAGGGATGACGGTGCTCGGGATATCGATGCGGCTATTCAGCTTTGCAAAGCACCTGCCGCTTCGGGCGACGCCTATGCAGCTTACATCTTAGCTTGGGCGAACCATCTTCGCGGAGACCACGCCGAGGCCATCACCCATTTCAGGACGGCAACCCGACAGCTATTTCCTCCGGCAGTGGTGGATTTTGCGTTTGTCTTCTGGAAGTTTCAGTCTGACAAACAGCCCGATGGGGTGCTCGCCTCGTTGCAAGTCGCGTCGTCTGTCGGCCACTGTGAGGCACTTCGGTTTCGCTGCGCGATCTACCGTACCGGAAAATTGGGCTTCTGGCGCCGAGTCGTGGGCAACGTGCTCACGCCGATTGCGTATGTAAACATGCTCATCCCCAGCTTGCTGCATCCATTTTCAGCGCAGGTCTTCAGATTTAATCCCAAAGCGCCGTCAAAAGCACTAAGTCTGCGGCCGTGACCGACCTTGCTCTAGGCCCAGAGGTCCCCTACGGCAGCGGGCCGGGGGCGCTTTGGGCCGCGGTCGCGGTTCGTCCCGCCTGCGCTAGCTCACTTCCAGACTGAATCAATTCCTGCTGAGTTTCGGCAACTTGGGTTCCTATCTCCGCGGGAGCCGCCTCGACTTCAGGAGCTATCACGCCACCTGCCCGGCTCAGAAACATCGCCATCAGCTGGGGCAGATTCGGTCCAACGTATGTCGCGTAGAAATCGAAGGCGGGCGCACCTGCCGCGACGGCTGCACCGGTAACCAGTGCGGCGTCCGTATAGAAATCCGCGGCCCACACGGCCCCGCGATAAAAGTCGTTGTATCCCAGATCTATCTGAGAGGTCTGCGCACCCCCTACTAGTAAGCCTGCCGGCCAGTACGCCGTCGCAGGGCCTCCAATTCTCGAACCGGTTACGACGACTTCCGGCAGAGTCTCGGGCTGCGAGGAGTCTGCGGACTGCGAGGAGCCTGCGGACTGCCCCGAGGAGTTTTCGGATGGACCAGAGGAAGAGAGGCCAAACAATTCCGCGAGCCCAAGACTTGCTAGAGCGCTATTCAAAGCATTCAGGTTGGCCGCTATCTGGTTGGCGATGTCTGCGCTTGCGAACGTATCAAAAGAGCTGCTCGCATCGCTCATATCTGCCAAAGTCTGGTCGGTCCCCTGCAGGCCCTGGACCGACCCACCCGAAAAGCCCGGCATGCGACCGTCAATCAGCGAGCACTGACATCGGTAGGCGAGGCTGAAGGGAGCGCTTCCGTCCACCGGCTTGCAATACTTCTGGGTACCGCAGGGATTAAAACCGGAAGGGTCACCAAGAGTCACTGGATTGTTGTTGACGTAGGTATATCGGTTGTAAGTCTGCGTATTAGTCGCATCGGGTACGTGCGGATCCGCCGAGAGCATCCGACCGGTGATCGAATCCTCCACCCTACCATTGATGTGGTTCATGCCCATCCAGAGGCCCAGCGCAGTCTGGAAGGTGTAGCCCTGCCGCGTGATGCCGGCGATCGTGGTTAGATCTGTGTTGCTATCAGGGCCCGACCATGTCGTCGGATTGCGACGGCTACCGAATGCATCGAAACTCTCGCCAACGACCTGCGTACCGCTGCTGTTGGTTATGGAAGCAACGCTGGCCTGGTGATCGGAGAGCATGTAGTTGAAGGTGTTGGTCCCGTTGCTCTGGCGGGAGTAGACAGCGACATTCTCACCTCCTGCGTTGACGTAATGACGATAGTTCATCACTCCGCCGCTTGTGACAACCTCGAACAGCCGGCCCACGTAATCCGTGGTCTCGGTCATCGAATTGCCGGAATAGGACTGCTGCCAACGCTGGCGGCTAGGACCGTAGTTGAAAGACACCGTTTCGGCAGTCGAGCCACTCCCCGCGCTTATCGTCGTGGGGTAGTTGTAGCTTGACCAAGCGATGGTGTTGCCCTGGCGAGAAGTCGCATTCCCGTTTGCGTCGTAACCATATTGATAGGCGCTGCTACCGGCCTGCGTTACTGCATGAATCTGGCTCGTGCCATATGTCCAGGTCGCCCCGCTTGCGACGTCGCTGCGCGACGTGATGTTGCCCTTTCCGTCATAAGTGACGGAAAGGTTCTCCGTGCCGTTCAACTTCGAGTAGCTGAAGCGGTAGTCGTCGTCGTAGTAGACATTCTCGGTGAGCCCAAGATTATTGTCCTGCCGTTCGATGACATCTCCCATATCGTCGTAGAGGAATGCGAGGTTCTTAACACCGGAGCCCCCACCGACGCCGGACTCTGCCGTGCCAAGCCATCCTGTAACTGCATCAAACGATCGGTTCGTGACGATTCCATTCCCGAGCGTTTCTTCGGTGAGGTGGCCCATTGGATCCATCGTGTTGGCCGTCCAGAACGTCACATTCGGTGTGTCCGAGATATCGGTGACCGTTTGAAGCACGCCATTGGCATACCCGTACTGCAACTGAAGGGCGTACGTGCTCGGATAGCTGGCGGGATACGTGAGGGTGTTCAAGAGCCCGCTGGTCGAGCTGTACCCCCACGCGTAGGTGAACGTTCCGCCGTAAGTCCCCGGAAGCGTGATGGCGCGCTGGGATCGGCGACCCACGCTGTCGTAGGTCTCGGCCTCGGAGTATCCCGGCGTTCCAGTGCAGTTGGTCGGGCTGGCACCCGTGCCCGTGCATACGCTCTGGAGCTTGCCGATGTTATGACTCGAAGAACTCGAGCCGTAGGTCCACTGCGTAAAGAGATCTGGTTCCGTGCGGGTCAGAGGGCGAGACAGCGCGTCGTACGTTTCGGAGAAGGACTGGCTCTTTGCATCGCTCCAGGCCGTTTTTTCACCCAGTGCATCGTTCGTGAAGCTCCAAGCCCCCATGTCGTTGTCGTTAGCGGTTGCAAGAAACGCTTTGATCCCGTAGTTGTATGTGCCGCTCCAGAGGGTGTTGCTGAGGCTATCGGAAACGCCGGTCTTGTTGCCGGCGGCGTCGTAAGCCATCGACACGATGTAGCCCATCGGGTCTTTGGTCTGCCGCAGCCAACCGTTCACATCCGAGACTGCAACTCGCGCATTAGTCAACGGGTCCGTAACCGTCGTCGTGCGGCCGGCGTACGCGTAAGTGGTTGTCTGAAGGTTACTGTTCGTTGAGCTGATTGGACGCTGAGATTGGGTCAGGCGATTGAGAACGTCATAGCTGTTCGTGGTCCAATACGAACAAGTTGTCGTGAGCGAAGCCCAAGTGCAGGGGAAGGCTTTCTGACTGACGCGTCCCAGCGAGTCGTAACGCTGTTCATTTCGCGAGTACGACCCGCTCAGCATCACTTGGTTTGCCACGAGCTGCCGATCGACCGAATCGAGGTAGGTCGTGCCCGAGCTTTGGACAGTCGCGTTCGAGTTATACACGGTGTGGCCCACCACAAGCCCATTCGAGCCGACGAGGCACCCCGTAGTACCTGAACAGTTCTGGTAGGTGATCACCGTGTAGGTGCCGTCAGGCCGCGTCTCCTGGTTCTCGCGTCCGAATGCGTCGTACTGCCAGGAAGTGGCGATCCCATTGGGGTCGGTCACGCTGCTTTTCTTGCCGAAGCTGAAATTGTAGTTGTACTGCGTCTGTGCGCCCGTAGGATCCGTGACGGTCATCGGGAACTGACCGGTGGTCACCGAGGAGGTCGTCCAGCTGATCGACGTAGTTCTCGCAGCCATGGCCGTGCCGGTTATACCGTCGCTGCTTATGTTGCCGAAGGCGTCGTAGCCGAACGCTTCAGTCACCTGGAAGCTCGTATTCGGCTGCGTGACAACTTGCGTGTAGTTGCAGTCAGTCGTGTTTGGGGTGTAGGTCTTGTGGATCGTGACCCCTGTGCCGCCGCCGGACGCGGTGTATGCGACCTGGCTGGTCGACATTAGGCTCAGGCACCATGGGTTCGTGCTTTCGTCCCACGTGTTGGTAGTCGTCGTGGTCCACGTCTGATTGAGGTACGGGGAGTTCGGATCGTTGTCCGTGATGACCTTCGTAACGGAAGTTGGGTTCCCGTAGTTGTCCAGCGTGACGTTCGTGCTCGTCGTCGTGATTAGGTCCCCGCTCTCTGTACCGCCGACCTCGTAGACTGTGTTGGTAACGCTATTGAAATAGGCGAAGTAGCGCTCCTGGTACTGCGTTGAGCTGAGCGTGATGAGGGAGGCCAACCGGGAGCTGCCATAGGTCGGGTCGAACCCCAGGTTGACACTGTAAATATTCTCCCCGGATTCCATACCCGTATAGGGGAACGAACGCTCGTAATACCGCCTGTCCTCAAGGCCATTGCGGCTATCGTAGTCAGTGGTTTCGTAGAAGGCTTCAAACCCACGCCCCTGAAGGTTTGTGGTTGCACCGAAATACCCATAGGTGTGGTAGTAGGTGCCTCCGGTAGCGCTGCTCGGATCGCTAAAGGTCACTTGGCTCACGACGTAAAGCGGGGCAATGAAGTCCTCATCTGGATAAGTCGCGCTCGAGTACTTCGAGTAGTCGCTCTGCACGATGGATACATAGGTCGGGCTTGCGGAGTTCCCAAAGCCGTCGGTTGCAGAGGTAAGAAGATCGGGCGGCGTGCCCGCGCCGTTGTGTGGGTAGTAGTAGGCGGTGGTGCCATTGGAGTAGCCGAACGCCTCCTGTCCATCGCCTTTGGGGTCCGGGAGGGTGAAATACACATTGGTGGAAGCGTTGTAGGGGATAGACGTCGAGATGAGGCTTCCGACACCATTCCCCGTCGAGACGTAGACACCCACATAACTGCCGTTCGCAACGAGGAGATCGGTTCGTCCGTCCCCGTCCCAGTCCATGGCGCCGATCACGGTCGCGCTACCGAGAGACACTGTGCTCGGGGTCGAGCCATTGCAGCCTGCAATATAGATCGTGCTGCCGACCAGGTAGTCGGTGCATGCGTCGGAATTGAAATCCAGGAAGGCCACGGGAACCTCGTTGCTCGCCGTGGCTGAATAGATCAGAGAGCCGGTAAACGTCGGGCTGGACGTCGAACCTCCAGAGATGAGTTCGGAGGCGTTAACTTTGTAGGTGCACCCGGGTGGGGTGCAGTTGAGGGGGGTCTTCGTGATTGTTTGAAGCGATAGGTCGTCGCGCCCATCGCCGTTGAAATCGAATCGACGCAACGTGCCGAACGCCTGCGTTATCCCGCCGGCGTTGTCTGTGTTGCTAGCCAGCACTGGCTGCGCGGCGAGGGCGAGCGAATCAGGGCCGATTTCGTAAGCCTGAACCGCGCTGCCGAAGCTCACCGTGCTCCCAGCACCAGTATTGAGCTGGACGCTAACCGTATAGGTGTAGCCGTTCCCTTGACCGTCGTTTATAAAGTGCGCCGAGACGAGATCCGGGAGACCATCACCGTTGACATCCGCGACTAGGTACTGCACCGCGGTCGAGTCATATGTGAGTCCGGTGGAGGTCTTCGTAAAGGAACTGCCGTTCCAGGCGTAGTAGTACCAGGTGCCGCTCACCGCGGCGAGAATCCCATCCTGGCTCCCTTGCCCGAGGAGGTTTCCGGGGAGAATCTGGCTCGCGGTGCTCGGAATCCCTGTGCTTACTCCAGAGCCATATCCGCTCGCCGAACCAAAGGCGACGTACCAAGTGCTGCCGTTGAGATAGAGAAGATCGGGGAAGCCGTCTCCATTGAAGTCGTAGTGGGTATAGCCAGGCGACATGGATGTGGCCGTCGTCGAGACCCCCTCCGAGCCGTTCTGGTAGGCGAATGTCGTCGGCAGCTTGCAATTTGAGGTGCCCGAGCTGGCGCACTCCTGTACCTGACTCAGGCGATATCTGCCTGTGATGGAAGAGGACGCCGCTTGATACGTGAGTTCGTAAACCTTCACGGTGGTGCCCTGATAGGCGATCGTGACCGACTCGAGAAGGTTGGTATTGGTAACTGCCGTCCCTGCTGTGTAGGCGTAGAGTGAACCCTGCGAGTTATTGGTCTCGTAGGCGAAGGTCATCGTGTAGTTGTAACTGCTCGATCCGTGGCTCGCAGGCGTCCAAGAAATGACTGACGGCACCGCGGAGCCGGTCGTTTGGCTGTAGGCGACGATCAGGGTATTGCCGTACGGGTCGCTCTCTTCGTTGAGCATCCAAGCCGACGCCGTGGTCGATCCCGTGGCCACAACCCGGGAGCTGGTGCTGTCGCCGTAGGTATAGGTGCGGCCGTTTCTATCCGTCGCGACCCAGTACGAGGGCCCATTCCCCGCCGTGCCATAGGCGGTCACATTGACGAAATTCGCGACCTCGGTCTGATATGTGGAACCGGCCTCGCCGTAAGTCCCGCCCGTTAGGCGGAGCCGCGCGCCGTCCATGCAGTAGCCGTCGCCGGTCGCAAGCGCCACAGGCGCTGGCGCGGCGTCCTGCGCATAGGTCAGATTGCAGCGATAGATGGAACTTAGGCCACTGATGTTCCAGCCGACGCCGGCGATGCCATTTCCTGATTGGCTGTTGTAAGAGAGCGCAATGTTCGGCTGTATTCCGTGGGGGCCCGGGGGCGCCCAGATCGGGACCGTGTAGGTCGCAGCGCCGCTCGGGGAGACGGCGAATGAGCCAACCGTTCGGCCCGCGGCCGTCGTTGCGACGGCGGCCACCGGCGAGAGCGTGAGGGCGGCGCCAACGAGAACAAGCCAGGGCAATGCGTGAATGTGCAGGCGTGCCGGCGTGCCGGCGACATCGGGCTGGTCGAACATCGCTACCCCTTTTCGTTCGGATCGTAGAGGGTCGTCCGTAACGAAGGCACCGTCCGCCATCCCTCCGCGCGCAAGGCGAAGCCCTGGTCTCTTGCGCGGGCGCTTAAATGACTACTGTCGCGAGGACACGCTGAATCTCATCCGGCGCGTCTGGGATTTGTATGCGCTTGTCGGTCGTCGGGGTTACAGCGCGTTCGGCACGTGTTTTGCGCAGTTATTGCGGGGGTAGGTCGGCGGATGGAGGTTCGGCCGCCGGCTCGACCGGCGAGGGTTCCTGCGCGTTACCACCCGGGCTCCCGATGATCGAGAGATGAATGGCGGTTGAAGTCTCCTTGTCATCTCCCTGATTAAAACCGCGAGTTCCATTCGCGAATTGCTTGAAGGACTCCAGCGCGCTCCGGTACGTCGCGGCGACTCGGGTCTCGGGCTCAAAGCCCTGCCCTGAGCTACCGTCCTCGAAGGGTGCGGAGGCAAAGGTCAGCCACAGGACGTCCGCATACACCGAAGGATCCGGCGGTGCCGGCAGGGGCGAGGCGCTTCGAATAGCACTCACGAGCGACTGCTGCCAGCGGTCACCGCCGTTGCAGTGATCCAAACTCACATCGACCACGTTACCCCGCCGATCCTGTTCAATCCGCGCCCTGCACGAGAACTGCGCCGCACCGATCTCTGTCCGTGGCCGCAGCCACGCTCGATCAATCCTCGCCTGCATCTGTGCCACGTAACGCCCGTACATCAGCGCGTGTTGCGCTGGGTCCGCAGACACTGCGGTAGAGTCCGCGGTCTCTTGCACGACCGTCGGTTCGGCCTCAGCGGCCGGCGAAGGGTCCGGGCTCAGGACGACCACAGAGAGAGCGCGCGATGCGAGACCGCGGGAAGCCACCGCTTCAAGGTGGGGACGGGGTGTTGTTAAGGGCGGCGAGGGGTCGTCGATGAACACCACCGTCATCTCTGTATCCGAGGCGGCATAGGAGAAGGTCGCGCCGGCTCCGCCCTTGTCCGGCAGCTTTCGGGGAGCCGCAGAAAGGTCCAGAACAAACGGCAGGATCAGCAAGGCGTGAGCCGCGAGGGCGCCCGCGAGGCCTGCGACACTGGCCGCGACGGGTCGGGGTGCAACGCGCAGCTTTACCTCATTTCGGGGCATGGGAGCCTTGTCGACCGAAACACCGCTTCACCAACTAACTGTCGTGCGCGCAGCAAGACTCCCACCTCTGCGGCGCAGCAAATGAGCCTTGCGGCCCCCGGCCACTCGCTTTCAGCAATTCTGTGTTAACGCGCTAGAAACTCCGCACGGGTGTGAGTGCAAACCCGGTCGGGTGAGCCTAAGCTACCAACAAGAACAAGCGGGGCCAGCCCAACACGCAGATGACCACCAAGCGCGGAGCCCACCCATGAAAGGCCGCGAACTTTACAGCATCGAGGACGCCCGGTTCCTCTTGGGCGGCATTGCGCGCAAGACGATCTACGATCTCTTAAACGACGGCGAGCTCGCGAGCGTGGTCATCGGCCGCCGGCGTTTCATTCCCGCCGCCGCAATCACCGCCTTCATCGGCACCAGCACGACCCACGTCGCTCCCGCGGAGCGCAAGGCCATAGGGCGCCGCCGCATCGTACAGATACCCCTTGCGCTCGAGCCGCCCGCTCGAAAGGCGGTTCGCCGCCAGGTTATCGCTCGCCGCTGAGCTTGCTCTCAAGCCGTCGTGGCTGCCCTTCGAAACGCAATGCCTGAGATCCGTGCGGCTGCGAGAACACTTATAAGCAGAGGGAAAAGAAGAGGGAGGCTTGCTATGAACCATCGGGCTATGACCCATCGCGCGATCCCTCGCATCACAGCGGCTGCAGTCGCGGTGCTTGCCTCAGGAGCCGCGTGGTCAGATCCGCCCCCGAGCATAGATCCGCTCAATCACCAATGGACGGCCGGCGTGATTACCGGCACCGCGGGTGTTCTCGCCTATTACGAAGTCGGCAAGGTCCACATCTGCGGAGGCTATGGGTGGGTCAACACGCCGGGCGATGCGATTAATTGGGGCGATGGGACTCAAGGAACTAGCCCCCCGAACACCCCAACCCCATTACCCGACACTCACGACGGAGTCGGCGCATTCCACGAATACCTCAAGCCGGGCGTTTATCACCTGACTTGGAGTTTGACCGCGGCCTGCGCGAAAGACGCCACCTCGACCGGCTATGTCTACCAATGGTCCGACACCACTCCCGTTCCGGGACAACCCGCTGCCACCGCGACGGCGTATATCTTCAGTCCGACATCCAGCGTTGCAGCGCTAACATGTCCGCCTGTTAACGTGAACCAGACCGTGAGCTGCAAGGTCACAGTCGCTCCGGCGCCGGGCGCGGGCGGCGTGATCGTAAATGTCGTTGCCGGTGATACCACTGTCATTTCCGTTCCGACACAGTTCCGTATCTCGGGAGCAGCGTCTGGCACATTCAAGATCAAGGGCGGCAGCACTCACGGTGCTCAAACGACGCTAGCCGTGGCGACGGGGTTCGGGACGCCGGTGCAGTCCCTGACTGTGACGGTCAACTAAGGACGCGCGCGCTGTACTGGGTTGAATTGGCCGATTTCAGCCCTGCTCGTGATTTGCCGCATGGCGCCCGTTGCAAGTCGTCATATGCGGCGGCGAGCAGGGCTGATTCACCTCATGGGCACTGTGTCGGGGTGTCAAACAAACCACTTCTCAGCGCTCTCCGGCACACCGAGCACCGCGGCTAATCGCCTCAGGTTCCGCGCTACCTTGTCGGGCGTGGACCATTGGGTCACTTGGTCGAGTAGCCCCTTGATGACGGGTCGTGAGGATTCCTCGAGCACCACGCGCAGGTGCGGCCGACGAGCGGTTGGCACCTTCCCGGTGAGGAGCGCCTGGAGAAGCTCGTCCTCGGTGAGGGCAGTTTTGAAGCTCACGCTGGCGGTGGTGCTTGCCACCTTCAGAAAATCGACTCTCTTGGCCGTGAGTCTGCGATCGACACCCATGCGATTAGGTTAGCCCTACACCTGGTTTACGGACATATGGTCAGCCATTGTTACGGATACATGGCTGTAGTATTCTACGGATAGAAGGCTGATCTATTTTACGGACAGGCGCGCATGGCGAGCTCCCCTCTCGAGCAGGCGAGAAGCTGGTGGAAAGAGCGCTCCGATCAGGAGCGCTATGTCGTCGCGCCCGCTGAAGCTCCATCCGCGCAGGTTGCGCGCGTGCTCCGCCAGGAGGGGCTGGTCCTCGACGTAGCCGGTAGGAGGGCGTGGATCCTCATCCCGGGTAAGCCGGCGGATGCCCAGGCAGTGTTTCTTGCGAACTATTGGCCGGTGGTCGCCCTGGTACTCAAGCGCTACGAACCCGTCGCCATTACCGGCGTCGCCGCGATTCGTCTGCACCTGGAGGACTTTTCTAGCCCCGAAGAGCTCCCGGCGTATCAGGGCGCTAACCAGAGTGAATATGGGCTTACGCTCTACCCGGGATTCCGCCTGCGTCTGCGCCCGCGCGTACTCGCGGCAGCCGGCATCCTTAACGTCACCGCCCCCGGCAAAGTGGCGATTCCAGTACAGGCCCCCGCAGATCTGCTTACGACACTGGCAGAATCCGAAATTACGGCCGGCATTGAGCCCGTGTCCGCCTGGCTCCGCCACCTCGTCGTGCGCACGCCAGACCTCGAAGCAGCAGTGGAACGGAATCCGCGCCCGGTGATCCTGAAGCGCATCGCTGGCTTGGCCGCGGAGCTTCACAACGAGTCGCTCGCCCGCCAGCTCGAGCAGCTCGTACGCCGGATTTCGCATCGCGAGACCAGCCCGTCCCGAACGGGCGTCGGCACTCGAATCACGGTTCCGTCGACGCTCAAGGAGGTGCCACGCGGCACCGGATCGCCCTGGCTCGACGCCCAGGCCATGCGCCTGGCGCGTCAAGAGGCCGACATACAACGCATCGTGGGCAAGGGCGCTGCGCAGCTCCCAACGTTCAACTGGTCGACGCTCCTGGCAAATGCCGAGCAGAACAAAGCCTACGACGCCTACCACAGCACGACGATGGAGGGTTACCGGATCTCGCGGGAGGTTTCGGATGCCATCGTGCGCGGGGAGCCGTTGCCCGGAGGTCCGCAGGACCGGCAAACACTCGAGGCAGCGATGGCCGTCCAGGGCTACACCGGCGCTTATGCGGAAGTGCTCAAGCGCGTGCGGAGAAAAGAGCCGATCGACACGGCGCTGATACTCGACCTCTATGAAGCGCTCTTCAGACCAGCGATAGACGCCGGGGTTACGGACGCGGCGGCACTCCGCGGCTGGCGGACGGCGACTGTGGGATTGCGCGGCTGGCGCTACGTGCCACCGAATCCGAAGAAGATCCCGGATCTGATCGGCGGTCTCGAGCGCTTTGCGGCCCGCGAGGATCTTGCGCCCGTGACTCGAGCGCTCCTCGTGCACCTTGAGTTCGTGACCATTCATCCCTTCATGGATGGCAACGGTCGACTCGGCCGGCTCCTCATGAACTACGCACTGCTCAGCGCCGGGTTGCCCTGGGTTACGATCCGGAGCGACGAGCGCCTGCCGTTCTTCAAGGCCATCGAGAGCGCGCAAGTGGATGAGGACGCGGTGCCCTTTGTGGAGTTCGTCTGGCACCTCATTCGGCAAGCGGCCGCCGAGCTCAAACCCAAAGTCCGACGGAAGCGGCAGGTGCGCCGACGCCGGCGCGCTCGACGAGGCTGACTATCTCGGCGGTTTACCAACAAAAGCAAATTGTAGGTCAACCGCACGCAGCGCCCGCTCGCGACGTGCGCCGAGGGCACTCGCTCGCGCTGCGGCTGGTGGCTAGCAAAACTCTGCACACCCGGCACTTTCAGTGGCTTCGAAGCACGCCGCTCTCCCCGTACGATGACGCTTGCGCCCCGAGGGAGGGATCCGATGCTGGCTACCGTCTTTAGCCGCGCCCAGTTAGGCATGCGCGCGCCTCCCGTCACCATCGACGTTCATGCGACCGTGGGGCTCCCTTGCCTCTCAGTCGTCGGGCTCGCCGAAGGCGCGGTGCGCTCGGCCGTCACCACCGCCGGCTACGAGTGGCCGCCCGGGCGAGTGACCGTCAACCTGTCGCCTGCGGATCTCCCCAAAGACGGCGGCCGCTTTGATCTCCCCATCGCTCTCGCCGTGCTCGCGGCCTGTGGCCATCTGCCGCTGGCGCCGCTCGCCCGGCACGAATTCTACGGAGAGCTTTCCTTAAGCGGCGAGCTGCGCGCCGTCACCGGGATGCTGCCCGCGGTCTGCCAGGCGGCGCTCGATCAACACCCGGTCGTGCTGCCGCGCGGGAATCTCAACGAGGCGCAGCGCATCGAGTCGGCGCACCTCGTTGCCGCGGCCAACTTGAGCGAAGTCGTCGGTCACTTGAACGGCACTCGTCCGCTCCCCGAGGTCACCGGGACGGCGCCCGCCGTCGGGGGGGCTTCCTATCCCGACCTGGCCGACGTGCGTGGCCAGGGGGAAGCGAAGCACGCGCTCGAGATCGCCGCCGCCGGCGCGCACAGTCTCTTACTCATCGGCCCACCGGGTGCCGGCAAGAGCCTGCTCGCACATCGTCTCCCGGGGATCCTGCCGCCGCTCTCGACCGGCGAAGCGCTCGAGAGCGCCATGATCGCCTCCGCAAGCCAGCAGGGTTTTCGCGAGGCAAACTGGCATGCGCGTCCCTTCCGAGCACCGCATCACACGAGCTCCACCGCCGCCTTGGTCGGCGGCGGCTCGCCGCCCGCGCCGGGGGAGATTTCGCTCGCCCATCAAGGCGTGCTCTTTCTCGATGAGCTGCCGGAGTTCGACCGCGAGGCGCTCGAAGCATTGCGCGAGCCGCTCGAGACCGGCCGCATCGCGATCTCACGCGCGGCCTGGCAGAGCGAATTCCCGGCGCGGTTCCAATTGATCGCGGCGATGAACCCTTGCCCCTGCGGTTATGCGGGCGATGGCACCGGGCGCTGCCGGTGCAATCAGATCAGCGTCGAGCGTTACCGCGGGCGCCTGTCCGGCCCCTTGCTCGATCGCCTGGACCTGCACGTGCGCGTCGCGCCTGTTGAGGTCCGCTCGCTCTTCGAGACAGCTCAAGTCAATGACTCGAGCGCCGTGGTGCGCCTGCGCGTGGCTCGCGCCCGCGAGCGCCAGCTCACCCGCCAGGGCGCCTTGAACAGCGCACTCGCGGATCACGACTTTGAGCGGGTGACCCCGGTGGGCGGCGAGATCCGGGAGCTGCTGCAGCTCGCCGCTGCGCGCGTCAAGCTTTCGGCGCGCAGGCTCAAGCGAACGTTGAGGGTGGCGCGCACTATCGCGGATCTCGAAGGGGCAGGGGAGGTGACAGTCCACCACGTGAGCGAGGCGCTGCTCTTCCGCTCGCTCGATGCCGCCGGCCTCGACACGCCCGCCCGCCCTGACCGCTACCACAGCCCGGGCGTCCGCCCCGGTCTCGGCGTGCACTAACCCTGTAGAAGGGACTCGTGGTCAGCGCGACTCAGGTTTGCCTTGAGTGACTGGCTTCGCCTCCACCGCCTCGACCTTGCCTTTCAGCAAGCCCTGCAGCGCCCGCGGGCTCCCGGTTATTGTTCGATCGGGCGTAGTACCTTCGCACTTCCCGTCTGTGCAAGAGACGCCGCACACGCCGAGTCCACCGTTAGAGTTCGGACACTCATTTACGCAACCGTAGGAACTGCCAACTTCCCAGTAATCGCCTCCTGCTGCCCCGCAGGCGCCCTTGATCTCGGAACTGGAATGGCTCCCGCCGATGGAGACTTTGTCGGCATGGGCAACGCCGATGAAGCACGACGCCATGATGGCGGCTAACACCGTAACTGTGCGCATATAACCCTCCCGTGACATTCGTGATCTGCGGCTCGGTTGAGCTGCGATTCCTGACCGCATAACCCATACTGTCCCGCGCCGGCGGCCTATCTCAGGCCCCACTCGGCAAGCATCAAAGAGTGCATCCATCACCTCGCTCGCCGGGGGGGACTTCTGCTCGAGCGTCTTTTTCAGACGTCGAATCAAGGAGTCGAGGGCGCCGGCAATGGCGAAGGTGCTCGAGGCGAGGAGTTTTCTCAGAACTAGGGTGATCAGCTGTCGTTGACTGTTCGGCAGCGCGTACAGGCCTTGTCGCCGCAGGTAACCGGAAACAAGGTCGTACAGTCGTGCCTCGTCAGGACCGGGCACGAATTCACGGAGCAGCGGGATGCGCTTGGTGTACTTGACGTACGCCTCGACCTGACGACGCAAAGTGCGCTTGCAAATTGGACTGATGCGCTGCTTCAGAGCCGCAAAGGTGCTTGTGTCTTTCAGCTGGCCGAACTGCACTCGATAGCTGTCAAGATCCCCGAAGACGCGCTCATCTATGAAACTGACTAGCCCGTACAGTTCGAGCAGTGAATTCTGAAGCGGCGTCGCAGTCAGAAGGACTTTGCGCCCATGGATCAGTGCATCTCGCAGAGTTCGTGCGGTCTTGTTCTCAGGCTTGTAAACGTTGCGCAATCGGTGCGCCTCGTCGATGACAACCAGGTCCCAGACGACCGCCTTCAAAGAATCGGCCTTGCCAGCGGCAAACTGATACGAACAGATGATGACGCGTTTGGATTCGAAGGGATTGGCCGCTCCATCCTTGAGCGACTGTTTGAAGGACTTGGTTTCGAGGATCTGGCCGGGCAGACCGAACTTGTCCGCTAGCTCCTGATGCCACTGCTTGCGGAGGTTCGCCGGAACGATAATTAGGATCTGTCGCTTGCGCTCCGCCCATTTCTGGGCGATCAGCAGTCCCGCCTCGATGGTCTTGCCGAGACCGACCTCGTCCGCGAGTATCGCCCCCTTTGACAAAGGGTTGCTGGTCGCGAACAGCGCAGCATCGATCTGGTGCGGGTTCAGGTCCACCTGTGCATCGAGCAGCGTCCCCGCCATGCGATCGATCGAGTTGGCGGCACCTCTCAGGGTGACTCCCACGCGAGGTTTATTCGCATGGCTCTTTTTTGCTTGCAGCTCGAGGCGACTCCCACGAGCCAGCGCAGTTTCAGCGTTGCGGTGATGACGTCCAACGTGGCCCCCGACGCCAAGCCCCATTCTCACTGAGTCTGTCCTGAACCCGGTAGGTCTCCCACGTGGCTGGACGGCGAAGCAGACTGATAGTTTACGAAGAGTTAACGAAGATGGCGTCTAAGGTGGTTACTAATCTTGTAACCTTTTGATTTTATGGCGCTCCCTACGGGATTCGAACCCGTGTTACAGCCTTGAGAGGGCTATGTCCTGGGCCTCTAGACGAAGGGAGCGGAAGGCCGGGCCTGGATCGGGAGCGCGGTATTATAGAGAGCTATCCATATTGCTCAAGCGAAAGCCCTGAATTGAACGTCCCCCACGCGTCCGTCACGACGCCCCGAGCCACCGCGCGGATCATCCCTAGATCCGACCACTCGATTTCCCGCTCCCATATCTCACCGAACGCGCTGCGGGTGCTCTACCGGTTGCGCGAGGGGGGCTTCAGCGCGTTCCTGGTCGGGGGCTGCGTGCGCGACCTGCTGCTCGGCCTTACGCCCAAGGACTTTGACGTCGCCACCGATGCCCTGCCTGAGGAGGTGAAGCGGCTGTTCCGTAACTGCCGCCTCGTGGGCCGCCGCTTCCGCCTGGCGCACGTGTTCTTCGGGCGCGAGACGATCGAGGTGGCGACCTTTCGCGCCACGAGCGCGCCGAGCCAGGGGGACGAGCCGCTGCCGGACACGGATCCCGAGGACGGCGAGGCCCCGGAGCTCGACGACGACACCACCGCGCGAGCGTTCGACGCGAGCGGACGGATCCTGCGCGACAACGTCTATGGCACGATCGATGAAGACGTCTGGCGGCGCGACTTCACCGCCAACGCGCTCTACTACAACATCGCCGATTTCTCGGTATGGGACTACGTGGGCGGCGTCGAGGACATCGCCGCACGGCGGCTGCGTCTGATCGGCGATCCCGAGACCCGCTATCGCGAGGACCCGGTGCGCATGCTGCGGGCCGCGCGTTTCGAGGCCAAGCTCGGTTTTCATCTCGATCCCGACACCGAGCGGCCGATCGTGAGCCTGCGCGAGCTTCTCTCGGCGGTGCCGCCGGCGCGACTCTTCGATGAGACGCTGAAGCTCTTCCTCACGGGGCACGGGGCGCGGAGTTTCGAGGTGCTGCGCCGGCGCGGCCTGCTCGCGGCGCTCCTGCCGACCGTCGACTGCTGGTTCGTGAGCCACCCGGGGAGCCTGGTCGAGCAACTCGTGCTGAAGGGACTCAGCAACACCGATGCGCGGGTCATCGACGACAAGCCGGTGACGCCGACCTTCCTCTTTGCGCTCCTTCTCTATGGCCCCGTCGCCTCGCTCATCGAGGCAGCGCCGGCTGAACGCTGGCACGAGCTCGCCACCATTCTCGAGGCCTGCGACCGGGCGCTGCGCGAGGCGCAGACACACCTCGCGATTCCGAAGCGCTTCGCGCTCGGCGTGCGCGAGATGATCGCGCTGCAACCCCGGCTCGAGCATCCCCGCGGCCGGCGGGCGCTGCGGGTTCTCGAGCATCCGCGGTTCCGCGCGGCCTACGACCTGCTCTTGCTGCGCGCCGAGTTCGGGCTCGCGCCGCCCGACATGGCGGCCTGGTGGACGAAGCTGCAGGAAGTATCCAGCGAGGAGCGGGGCCAGATGGCAGATGCGCTCGCGCCCGAAGGGCGAGCCGCCGGGGCGCCCAGGCGCGGCGGGCGGCGCCGCCGCCGGCGTCCGAGATCAAAGGCTGCCGCCAGCACCTGAGATGGACAAGCCGTCGTGGCGCCCGGCCTATGTGGGGCTCGGCAGCAACCTCGAGGAGCCGCGCACCCAGGTGCTGCGGGCGCTGGAGCGGATCAGGGAGCTGCCGCATACCCGGCTCGTACTCGCCTCGCCCCTGTATCGCTCGCGGCCGATGGGGCCGGCTTCACAGCCGGACTTTGTGAATGCGGTCGCCGCGCTCCTCACCCAGCTCGAGGCGCGAGCGCTACTGGATGGATTGCTCGAGCTGGAGGCACTGCAGGGGCGCCCGCCCGTGCACGAGCACTGGGGCCCGCGCGTGATCGATCTCGACCTCCTCGCCTACGCTCGCGAAGAGCGCTCGGACCCGGTACTGAGGCTCCCCCATCCCGGGATACCGGCGCGTAATTTCGTTCTGTATCCTCTGGCCGATATCGCCCCGGATCTTGATCTTCCCGGGCTCGGGCGCGTCGCCGAGCTTGCGGGCAGGGTCTCGACCGAGGGCTTGACCAGGCTGTAAGCAGGGGCGGCACGGGAACAGATATGGCGGGGGAGGTTACGCATCGCTTCATCGCGGTCGAGGGACCGATCGGGGTCGGTAAGACGAGTCTCGCGCGGCGCCTGTGCGTGAGTCTCGCGGCCGAGGCGGTTTTCGAGGATGCCGCCCAGAACCCGTTCCTGGAGCGCTTCTACCGCAATCCGCGTGCCGGCGCCCTGCCCGCGCAGCTGTGCTTCCTTCTGCAGCGCGCTCAGCAGCTCGCCGCGCTCAAGCAGTCGGATCTGTTCGCGCCGGTGCGGGTGGCGGACTACCTGCTCGAGAAGGATCGGCTGTTTGCGCGCGTGACCCTCGATGATGCCGAGTACGCACTCTACGAGCAGGTTTACGCGCGCCTCGATATCCAGGTGCCCAAGCCCGATCTGGTCGTCTACCTGCAGGCGCCGGTGGACGTGCTGCTCGAGCGCATCGCCCGTCGCGGCGTCGACTACGAGCAGTACATCGATCGCGGTTACCTGGAGCGGCTGAATCAGGCCTACGCGCGCTACTTTCACGAGTTCGCCTCGGCGCCGCTGCTCATCGTCAACGCCGCCTCGATCGATCCGGTCGCCAATCAACGCGACTACGACGAGCTGCTGGCAGCCATCAAGCGCATGAGCCGCGGGCGGCTCTACTACAATCCGTTGCGCAGCCGCGCAATCTAAGTAGACTCAATGGGTTAGGCCCCTCGTAGGTCCGGTCATGTATACGCATCTGCAACGCGACGTCGCCCGACCGCAGGTCACGCTGTCGACGCTCGCCCGCATGAAGGCAGACGGCGAGAAGATCGCGAGCCTCACCTGTTACGACGCGAGCTTCGGGGTGCTCCTCGATGCGGCGGACGTCGACGTGGTGCTGGTCGGGGATTCGCTCGGCATGGTGATCCAGGGTCACGCCACCACGGTACCCGTGACCATGGACCAGATGGTGTACCACTGTGCGTGCGTGGCGCGCGGCGTGCATCGCGCCTTCCTGATCGGCGACCTGCCCTACATGAGCTATCCGACGCGCGAAGTGGCGCTCACCAACTCCGTGCGTCTCATGCAGGAGGGCGGGGTGCAGATGGTGAAGCTCGAGAGCGGCGGCAAGCAGGCCGACATCGTCGAGTTCCTCGCCAGTCATGACATCGCGGTGTGCGCGCATCTGGGCCTCAAGCCCCAGTCGGTGCACAAGACCGGTGGCTTTCGCGTCCAGGGGCGCGAGCGCGAGACCGCGGCGCGGCTGGTGGACGAGGCGCGGCGCCTCGAGTCCGCCGGCGCCGACATCGTGCTCCTGGAGTGCATCCCGGCATCGCTCGGCAAGACTATCGCGGCCGAGGTGCACGTGCCGGTGATCGGCATCGGCGCAGGCCCCGACACCGACGGCCAGATCCTCGTGACCTACGACATGCTCGACATCACCACGGGGCGCAAGCCGCGCTTCGTGCGCAATTTCATGGCAGGCGCGAGCGACAACCTCGATGCGCTGAAGCGTTACGTTCGCGCCGTGAAGGAACGCGACTACCCGGCGCCGGAGCACTGCTTCTGAGGCCGCGCCGCATCGCCGCTTACTGAATAAGCCGCGAGCCCCATGGAGACCGTCACGACCATCAGCGCGGTTCGCGAGCGGGTGCGCGCCTGGCGCGGTGCTGCGGCCCGCGTGGTATTCGTGCCGACCATGGGAAATCTCCATCCCGGCCACGTGAGTCTCATCGAGACCGCGCGCCGCCACGGCGAGCGCTTCATCGCCAGCATCTTCGTCAACCCCATGCAGTTCGGGCCGAACGAGGACTTTGCCCACTATCCGCGCACGCCGCGTGCGGATGAGGGCATGCTGGCGGCGGCGGGCTGCGATCTCATGTTCATGCCGGACGTCGCCGAGATCTACCCGCACGGCTCCGAGCGCGCCACGCGGGTCGAGGTGCCGGGGCTGTCGCGGATCCTCGAGGGCGAGTTCCGCCCCGGGCACATGGAGGGGGTGAGCACGGTCGTCGCGAAGCTGTTTCACATCGTCGACCCCGACGTCGCGGTGTTCGGCGAGAAGGACTTCCAGCAGCTCACCGTCATTCGCCGCATGGTGACCGAGCTTTGCATGCGGGTGCAGATCGTCGGCGCTGCGACCGTGCGCGATGCCGACGGGCTCGCCATGAGCTCGCGTAACCAGTACCTGACGGCTTCGGAACGCGCGCTCGCGCCGATCATCTACCGCACGCTCGAGGCGGCCGCGGCTCGGGTGCGCGCCGGAGATGCGGAATTTGCCAGCATCGAGCGTTTCGGCTTTCAGACGCTGGAAGCGGCGGGACTGCGGCCCGACTACTTCTCGGTGCGCCGCGCGGCCGACCTGCTGGCTGCCGATCCTGGCACGCGCGAGCTGGTGGTGCTCACCGCGGCCCGTCTGGGCAAGGCGCGGCTCATCGACAACGTGCAGGTGCTACGCCAAGGGAGCTAAGCCATGCCGCTCGCCCCGCCGGATCCGTCCGAGCCCCGCCGTGCCTTGTCCCTCGAGCGGGTCATGCCGGCAACCCCGGAGGCGCTGTACCGCGCCTGGACCGAGCAGTTTGACCGCTGGTTCGCGGCGCCCGGCACGCTCGCGATGCGCGCCGCGGTCGATGCGCCGTTCTTCTTCGAGACGCGCCACGAGGGCATGCGGCACCCGCACTACGGGCGGTTCCTGAAGCTCGAGCGCCCGCGGCTCATCGAGATGACCTGGGTCACGGAGGCGGGAACCAAGGGCGCAGAGACCATCGTGAGAGTGGAGTTGAGCAGCGAGCGCGGCGGCACGCGGCTGCGGCTGCGGCATGCGGGCTTCCCCGACGAGGCCTCCTGCGAGCGCCACCGCGAGGCATGGCCCGAGGTGCTCGCGCGCCTCTCCGACGTGCTGCGCGGCGCCCCCTAGCCGCGCGACGCCGCTCACGCCGCGTGGCGGTGGCGGCTCAGCGCCCACTCGATGTGCTCGCGTACCAGGGGCGATGCGTCCTCGCGCCGCGCCTCGAGCGCGCTCAACACCTCAGGGGTCGCCGGGCCGTTCCCCAGAGCCACCGCGATGTTGCGCAGCCAGCGCTCGTAGCCGATGCGGTAGATGGCCGAGCCCCGCATGCGCTCCTCGAACTCGGCCGCACTCCAGCGGAAGAGCGAGGTCAGGGCACTGGCATCGAGGCCGTGGCGGACCTTAAAGTCCGGATGCGCCGCGGCGTGCGCGAACTTGTTCCACGGACACACCAGCTGGCAGTCGTCGCAGCCGTAGATGCGGTTGCCGATCGCCGGGCGCAGCGCTTCCGGAATGGCGCTCTTGTGCTCGATGGTGAGATAGGCGATGCAGCGGCGCGCATCGAGCCGCCACGGCGCGACGATCGCGCCGGTCGGGCAGGCGGGGATGCACGCCTCGCAGCTGCCGCAATGCGCGCTGGCGCGCTCATCGGTCGGCAGTGGCAGATCGGTGAGGATCTCGCCGAGGAAGAACCACGAGCCCGCATCGCGCGCGATCAGGTTGGTGTGTTTGCCGATCCAGCCCAGGCCCGCATTGCGGGCGTGCGCTTTCTCGAGCACCGGCGCGCTGTCGACGCACACCCGGTAGCCGAACGGACCGATGCGCTGCGCGAGATCCTCCGCGAGGCGCGCCAGCGCGCGGCGCAGCACCTTGTGATAGTCACGGCCGAGAGCGTAGCGGGAGATGTAGCCGAGCGCGGGGTCCGCGAGCACTTCCCCGGCCGCGCGCGCTTCTCCCGGCCAGTAGTCCATGCGCACGCTCACGACGCGCAGCGTGTCGGCAAGCAGCTCCTGCGGACGGCTGCGCAGGCGCGCGTGGCGGCGCATGTACTCCATCTCGCCGTGCAGGCCCTGATCCAGCCAGGCGAGCAGGTGCCGCTCGTCCTCGGGGATGTCGAGGGCGGTCACGCCGACCGCATTGAAGCCGAGCGCGCGCGCCTGCGCGCTGAAATCGCGCTTGGCGGCGTGCAGATCGATCGAGGCTGAGGCCGTCATGGTGTTGGCACCCGCGCCAGTATAATGACCCCATGGCGCTGCCCATCGCCTTGTATTCGAGTGCGCAGGTGCGCTCGCTCGACGCGTACGCGATCGAGGTCCTGAAGATCCCCGGCTACACGCTCATGAAGCGCGCCGGCGAGGCGGCGCTGCGCAACCTCCGCTCCCGCTACCCGCTCGTGCATCGCATCGTCATCTGCTGCGGCGGCGGCAACAACGGCGGCGACGGCTATGTGCTGGCGCGATTTGCGCAGGCGGCCGGACTTACCGTGACGGTACTCACCGTCAGCGGGCCGCAAACCCTCAAAGTGGAGGCGCGCCAGGCCTATGAGGACCTGCGCGCGAGCTCCCTCCGGGTGCAGCCGTTCACCGCCTCGCTCCTCGAGCACGGTGAGGTGGTGGTGGATGCCCTGCTCGGCACCGGGGTCAAGGGGAGCGTGCGGCCCGAGTACGCGGAAGCCATCCGTGCGATGAACACGAGCGGCCGGCCGGTGTTTGCGCTCGATGTGCCCTCGGGCCTCGACAGCGATGCGGGGGTAACGCTCGGGGAGGCGGTGCGCGCCGACTGCACCGTCACTTTTGTGGCGCTCAAGACCGGGCTCCTGGTAGGCGATGGTCCGGAGTACACCGGCACGGTGTTTTTCGACGATCTGGAGCTCAACCCCATCCCGCGGGAGTTCGAGCCGCGCCTGACGCGCATCGTCGAGAGCGAGATCCGCCAGGCTCTGCCGCGCCGCCCGCGCGCCGCGAACAAGGGCGACTTCGGCCGCGTGCTGATCGTCGGCAGCGGCAGCGGCATGCCCGGCGCGACCCGACTTGCAGGGGAGGCGTGTCTGCGCGCCGGCGCCGGGCTCACGACCGTGGCGGTGGCGCCGGAGAACGTGGCGGCGATCGCGGCGGGCCGCCCCGAGCTCATCTGCCTGGCGCTCACCGACGAGCGGGTGCTTGCCGATGCGCTGGCGCGCGCCGACGTCGTCGCCATCGGCCCCGGCCTCGGCCGCAGCGCCTGGGCACGCGCGGCACTCGATGCGGTGCTGGCGACGGACAAGCCGCTGGTGGTGGATGCGGATGCCCTCAACCTGCTCGCCGAGGCTTCTGTCAGGCCGCGGCGCGACTGGATCCTGACGCCGCATCCGGGCGAGGCCGCGCGCCTGCTCGGCGTCACCACGCAGGAGATCCAGCACGACCGGCTGAGCGCGCTCGACCGGCTGATCGAGCGCTTCGAAGGCACGATCGTTCTCAAAGGCGCGGGCACCCTCGTCGGTGCGCGCGGCCGCACGCCGGGCGTGTGCGAGCGGGGCAATCCCGGCATGGCGAGCGCCGGAACCGGCGATGTGCTCACCGGTGCCATCGCCGGGATCCTCGCCCAGTGCCGCGATCCCTGGGCCGCGGCGCGCGTCGGCGTGCTGGTGCACGCCATGGCGGGCGATGCTGCAGCCCGCGGCGGCGAGCGCGGCGTACTGGCGAGCGATCTCGCCCGCGAGCTGCACAACGCGGTCAATCTCTAGCCCATGCGCACCCGCACCGCGACGCCGGAGGAGACCGAAGGTCTCGGCGCCCGCCTTGCCGCGGCGCGCGCAGCCTGCGCCGGGGCGCTCACGGTGGTGTATCTCAAGGGTGAGCTCGGCGCTGGCAAGACCACCTTCGCGCGGGGCTTTGCGCAGGCGGCCGGGCTGAGCGGCCTGTTGCGCAGCCCGAGCTATACGCTCCTCGAGGTCTATCCGCTCCGCGCCGGTATGCTGCTGCACGTCGATCTCTACCGCATACAGGCGCCCGCCGAGCTCGAGTCACTCGGCCTGCGTGACTTTCTCCTTCCGGGACACGTCTGGCTCATCGAGTGGCCGCAGCACGGCGCAGGATTCCTGCCGGCGGCCGATGTGATCGCGACCTTCACGACTGAGGAGGCCGGTCACGACGTCGAGCTCGAGGCGGCCTCGACCCTGGGTGAGACCCTGATGATCCGACTGGCGCGCACGGGCAGCAGCATCCGCTGAATCTCCGCAGTTGAAACTCAGGCACAAAGACCGTAGATTAGCGGGCAGATTGTGCTGCGAACTCGATGAATAGAAAGGCATTTTCATCCAGCATCGCCGCCATTCTGCTGGGCTTCGCGGCGGCTCACGCGGCGAGCGCGGCGGAGCTGCGCGCTATCCACCTGTCCGCGACCGCGGACTCCGCGCTCCTCACGCTGGATCTGACCGGCGCCCCCACCCCTAAGGTCTTCACGCTCGATCATCCGGATCGCACGGTGATCGATCTCCCCGACACACACCGGGCCAGTGGCGTGTCGGTACCCGGGAGCGCAGGTGTCGTCAGTGAAGTACGCTTCGGTCGCCAGCCCGGCGGGACGCTGCGCATCGTGCTGCAGCTGAAGTCCGTTCTTGCCGTGCGCACGGCCTGGAATACGCAAGCGCCCGGCCGGGAGCTTCTCGTATCGCTCGGTGAGGAGGCCCGTGTCGTGGCGGATGCGGCGCCGCATGCGGTGCGCGCCGTGCATGCCCCGGGCGAAGGCGAGCGCGACGTCCTCATCGCCGTGGACGCCGGACACGGCGGGATCGACCCGGGTGCGACCGGGCCCGGTGGCACGCATGAGAAGGACGTGACGCTGGCGATTGCCCGCGCGCTGGCTGCGCAGATCGATGCGCAGCCCGGCATGCGCGCGGTCCTCACCCGCGATCGCGATGAGTTCCTCGAGCTGCGCGAGCGGATCGCCCGCGCGCGCGCCGCGCACGCTGACTTGTTCATCTCGATCCACGCCGACTCGATCCATGACCGCAGCATCTCCGGCGCCTCGGTCTATATCCTCTCGGTGCATGGCGCCTCGAGTGAGGCGGCGCGCGAGCTTGCCGAGGGACAGAACGCCGCGGATCTCGCCGGCGGCGTGCGGCTTGCCGATGAGGGCGCTGCCGCGCCGGTGGTGCTCGATCTCGTGCAGCAGGAGTTCATCGGGCTGTCCGCCACCGCCGCCGAGCGGGTGGTGGCCGCTCTCGAGAGCGTCGGCGAGGTCCGCAAGGCGCAGGTGCAGCGCGCCGGCTTCGTGGTGCTGAAATCCCCGGACATTCCCTCGATGCTGGTCGAGACCGCCTATATCTCCAATCCTGCCGAGGAGCGGCACCTGCGCAGTCCGCTGCAGCAGCAGCGCCTTGCGGATGCGATCTGCGGCGGCGTGCGCAGCTACTTCCTCGCCAATCCGCCGGACGGCACGCGCTTCAAGCAGGAACGGCGCGTGGCCAGCGCCAGCCTGTCCGCGGCCTCCGGCACCGCTCCCGCGGCCGCTGCCGCCCTCTCGCCCGCCGCCTCGGTCAGTACCGCGCAGTGAGCTCGCGCGGCGGCCGCCGCCACCCGCGGCGGCTGCCCGAGATCGCCTGTACACTGCGCAGCGCGGTGCGCGCACCGCGTCCTGAACTCCCGACGCATGTCCATACGCGTTCTGCCCAGCGAGCTCGTCGATCAGATTGCCGCCGGCGAGGTGATCGAGCGCCCGGCCTCCGTGGTCAAGGAGCTGGTTGAGAACAGTCTCGATGCGGGCGCGCATCGCATCGAGGTCGATATCGAGCGAGGCGGCGTCGGCTTGATCCGCGTGCGCGACGATGGCGCCGGGATCCCCGCGGCCGAGCTCGCCATCGCGCTCTCGCGGCACGCGACCAGCAAGATCGCCTCGCTGGATGATCTCGAGGCCGTGGCGACGCTCGGCTTTCGCGGCGAGGCGCTGCCCTCGATCGGCTCGGTGGCGCGCCTGAGGATCACCTCGCGCGCCGCGCGTGCCGATCAGGGCGCCGAGGTTTCGGTCGACGGTGGCAGCATCGCCCCCGTGCGTCCGGCAGCCCACCCGCCAGGCACGAGCGTTGAGGTGCGCGACCTCTTCTTCAACGTGCCGGCGCGGCGCAAGTTCGTGAGGAGCGATGCGACCGAGCTCACGCACATCGTGCGCCTCATGGAGCGGCTCGCGCTGTCGCGCTTCGACGTGACGTTTCGGTTGCGCCACGGCACCCGACTGTTGCTCGAGGCGGCCGCGGTCACGGGGGCGGCCGGGGAGCAGGCACGCCTCGAGGCGGTGTTGGGCGAGGAGTTCGCGGCCACGGCGCTCGCCGTCGACCACGCGGCGGGTCCGGTGCACCTCTCGGGCTGGGTGGGGCTGCCCACCGGCGCCCGTGCCCAGCCGGACCAGCAGTTCTGGTTCGTCAACGGCCGAAGCGTCCGCGACCGGCTCCTCATGAACGCGGTGCGACTCGCGTACCGCGACGTGCTGTATCACGGCCGGCATGCCGCTTACGTTCTCTATCTGACGCTCGATGCGAAGCTGGTCGATGTGAATGCGCATCCCGCCAAGCTCGAAGTGCGCTTCCGCGACAGCCGTCAGATCCACGATTTTGTGTTTCGGGCACTCGAGCGGACGCTGGCCGGCACGCGGCCGGATTTTGCGTTGGGCCCGGCCGGGAGCAGCACCGGCTTGTTGGGCGTGCCCCCCGGTACGCTCGGGAGGCCCGCGCCGTCGCCCGCCATGCCACTCTCTTTATATGGCCCTTACCAGGCCTCCCGGGATCCCTGGGGAGTCGCCGCCGCGGTGAGGGAGCCGTTGCGCAACGGCTCGCCCGCGCCGGCCGCCGAAGAGGAGCACCCGCTCGGTACCGCGCTCGCCCAGCTGCATGGCGTTTACATCCTGGCTCAGAACCGCGACGGCCTGGTGCTCGTCGACATGCATGCCGCGCATGAGCGGGTTCTCTACGAGCGACTCAAGGCCGAGTGCGCGGCGGCATCGCCGGCGACCCAGTTGCTGCTTGCGCCGCTTGCGATCGAGGTGAAGGAGCATGAGCTCGAGGCGCTGCTGGAGCGCCGTGCCGAGTTCGAGCGGGCGGGCTTTGACATCGATGCGCTCTCGCCCACGCGCCTGGCGATCCGCCGCGTGCCGGCGCTACTCGATGCGGCCGATGTCGAGGCGCTGGTGGACTCCCTGGTCCGCGACCTGCTGCTCGATGCCGAGTCGCATCATCTCGAGGCAGCCGCGGACCGTTTCCTCGGAACCCTTGCCTGCCGCAGCGCGATTCACGCGCACCGGCGCCTGACGCTTGCGGAGATGAATGCGCTGCTTCGGCAGATGGAGGCCACCGAGCGCGCCAGCCAGTGCAATCACGGCCGGCCGACGTGGACCCGCCTGTCGATCGGCCAGCTCGATCAGCTGTTTCTGCGGGGCCGCTGAGTGGTGCCGGGGGGCGCAAACTCGGCAGCCCGGCCGCCGGTTCTGATCCTTGCGGGTCCCACGGGTGCGGGTAAGACCGACTGGGCCATTGAGCTGGCCGAGCGCGCGCCCGTCGAGATCGTGAGCGTGGACTCGGCGATGGTGTACCGGGGGCTGGACATCGGTACGGCGAAACCATCACCGCAACTGCGCGCCCGTATAGCGCATCACCTCATCGACCTGTGCGATCCGGCCGAGAGCTATTCGGCCGGCCGCTTCGTCCACGATGCGTTGCGCGCGATCGGCGAGATTCACGCCCGGGGCAGGGCGCCGCTGCTGGTCGGGGGCACCCTGCTCTACGTGCGTGCACTGCTTGACGGACTGGCAACTCTCCCACCCGCAGCGCCTGAGCTGCGCCGCGACCTTGATGCGCGCGCGGCGGCTCTCGGCTGGCCCGCGCTGCACGCCGAGCTGGCGCGGCTCGACCCCCTCGCCGCGGCGCGCATCTCGGTGAACGACAGCCAGCGTATCCAGCGCGCGCTCGAGGTGTGTTACACAACCGGCGAGCCGATCTCGCGCCTGCAGCGCGCGACGGCAAGTCCGCTGGCCGCTTTCACGGTGCGCTACTGGCTGCTCGAGCCCGAGCGTGCCGTGCTCAAGGAGCGTATCGCGCGACGCTTCGACGCCATGATGGCCGCGGGTTTTCTCGACGAGGTGAGGCGATTGCGCGACCGGGGTGACCTAACCGCCGCTCACCCCTCGATGCGGGCGGTAGGCTATCGGCAGCTATGGGGCCATCTCGAGGGGCGCTTCAGCCTCGAGGAGGGGATGCGGCGCGCCGTTGTGGCGACGCGCCAACTGGCCAAGCGGCAGCTGACCTGGATGCGCGCCGAACGGCGTGCGGAACGGGTCGAGCCTGCGTCCCGGGCGTCGTGGAACAAAGACATATGTCACTCCCTGGCAGCGGTTGGGTCGCCGGGGAGATGACATGTTAAGATGGTACGTCGGTTCCGCACCTTGGTGCGGCTCGTTTGCTGTCGGTTTGGATCGCGCAGCACGGAAGCTGAGATGCGATCCGTCTGCTGAGCAAAGAACTCGAATACGCGCAAAACAAGGAGAACCCCTATGGCCAAAGGACAGTCCCTGCAAGACCCCTTTCTGAACGCGTTGCGCAAGGAGCGGGTGCCGGTCTCCATTTATCTGGTGAACGGCATCAAGCTGCAGGGTCAGATCGATTCATTCGACCAGTTCGTCGTGCTCCTGAAGAACAGCGTCAGCCAGATGGTCTACAAGCACGCGATCTCCACGGTCGTGCCGGCACGCAACGTGCGCCTGTCGGAAGAGGGCAGCAACGGCCCGGAGACTCCCGCCGAGTAATGTCCCCGTCTCCCTGGGAAGCCTGAGTGTTCGAGCGCCCGCGGTCCGGTGAGCGCGCAGTCCTTGTGCGCCTGGGGTTAGGCGCTCCCGTCGATCCGGAAGACCTCGCGGAGTTCACGCAGCTGGCGCTGTCCGCCGGCGCGCATCCCGTGGCGACCGTCACCGGCCGGCGCGAGCGGCCGGACCCGCGATACTTCCTGGGCAGCGGCAAGGCCGAGGAGCTCAACCAGGTCGCCGCGCACAGCGAGGCCGAGGTGATTCTCATCGATCATGCGCTCAGCCCGAGCCAGGAGCGCAATCTCGAGAAACTGACCGGCAAGCGCGTGCTGGATCGCAACGGACTGATCCTCGATATCTTCGCGCAGCGCGCCAGGAGCCACGAGGGCAAGCTCGAAGTCGAGCTCGCGCAGCTGCGCCACATCGCGAGCCGTCTGGTCCGCGGCTGGACCCACCTCGAGCGGCAGAAGGGCGGCATCGGCCTGCGCGGTCCGGGCGAGACGCAGCTCGAGACCGACCGCCGCATCATCGGCCAGCGCGTGCGCGTGCTCGGCAAGCGCCTGGAGAAGCTCAAGCAGCAGCGCGAGACCGGGCGGCAGATGCGCGCCGAGATCCCGGTACCCTCGCTGGCGCTCGTCGGCTATACCAACGCCGGCAAGTCGACGCTGTTCCGTGCGCTCACCGGTGCCGATGCCTACATCGCCGATCAGCTGTTCGCGACGCTCGATCCCACCGTGCGACGCATCCGCCTGCCGGGGGGCACCGCAGTCGTGGTGGCCGACACGGTTGGCTTCATCCGCGAGTTGCCGCACGAGCTCGTGGCGGCATTTCAATCGACGCTCACCGAGGCGCGCGAGGCGACGCTGCTGCTGCACGTCGTGGATGCGAGCAACCCGCGCCGCGCCGAGCAGCTCGCACAGGTCGACGCCGTGCTCGCTGAGATCGGCGCGCGCGACATCCCGCAGCTCATCGTCTACAACAAGATCGATCGGCTGGACGGCGCAGCGCGTATCGATCGCGACGCCGAGGGGCGCGCGCAGGGCGTGTGGATCTCGGCCGAGAAGCGCCTCGGGCTGGAGCTGCTCGCACAAGCGGTCGCCGAGCGGCTGTCGCGCTTTGCGCGCCGCGCGCGCCTCAGAATGCCGGCGAGCGCCGGTGCGTTGCGCTCGCGGCTGTACTCCGCGCAGGCGGTGCGCGCCGAGGCGAGCTCGCCGGATGGCTCGATCGAGCTCGCCGTCGAGCTCCCGGACCTCGAGCTGCTGGCGCTGGCGAGGACTGCCGGCGTGCAGATCCTCGAGGTGCAGGGGCCCGACACGCCTTGTGCGCCCGGGAGTGCCTACCTACAATCCACCGGCGCCGCGAGTGCCAGCAAGCTGCGCTGACACGAGGCGCAATCCCCCTTATGCCGTGGAACCAGCCGAACGGTCCGAATAATCCATGGGGACGCCGCCCCGGCCAGGGTGGTCCGGACCTGGATGAGCGCCTGAAGGGCTGGCAGCGCAAGCTCGAGTCGCTGCTGCGCCCGGGCGGCAAGGGCGGCGAAGGCGGCTCGCTCATCCTCATGGCGGCGCTCGTGGCGCTCGGCCTGTGGCTGTTCAGCGGCTTCTATCAGGTGGGGCTCCCCGAGCGCGGCATCATCCAGCGCTTCGGCGCCCTGGTCGCGGTGCGCCCGCCGGGCATCGGCTGGCGGCTCCCCTGGCCGATCGAGACGGTGACGCGCGTCAACGTGGCGAACGTCTACTCGAGCGAATTCAAATCGCGCGTGCTCACCTCCGATGTGTTTCTCGTGGATCTGGTGTTCTCTGTGCAGTACCGGTTCGATGATCCGGTGAAGAAACTGTTCCGGGTGCGCGACCCGGAGGCGACGCTCAACGAGGTGAGCGAGAGTGCCATCCGCGAGGTGATCGGGCGCGGCACGCTGGATGAGGTGCTGGTCGGCAATACCCGCCCGGAGATCACCCGCCGCGCCAAGGAGCTCATCCAGCGCGTGCTCGACAACTACGACTCCGGAATCGCCGTCACCACCGTCAACTTGAAGGACGTGCAGGTGCCGGATGCGGTGATCCCCTCGCAGCGCGATGCCAACAAGGCGATGGCCGACAAGGAGCAGAAGATCCTCGCGGCCGAGGCTTACGCCAACAGCATCATCCCGGTGGCAGAGGGCACCGCCAACGGCATCCAGCAGGACGCGCAGGCGTACAAGGCGAAGGTGGTCGCGCTCGCGGAAGGTCAGGCGTCACGCTTCACGCAGCAACAGGCCGCCTACGCCCAGGCTCCCGAGGTCACGCGCCGGCGCATGTACCTCGACACGCTCGAGAGCCTGCTGTCGCGGGCTCACAAAGTGCTGATCGATTCGCGTGCCGGCAGCAACATGATCTATCTGCCAATCGACAAGATCCTCGAAAAGGCGAACGGCACGGCCGCCGACACCGAAGGTCCCACGGTCGGTGGACAGCCCAAGGAGCCGCAGGAGCAGGTGGTCATCGAGGCACGCGGGCGGGGGGAGCGCTGATGGGGCGCCTGTTCCCCGTGCTGTTCGTCATCGCCGTGGTCGCCGTGCTCGGCAGCCTGTCGCTCTTCACGGTGAGCGAGACGGAGTTGGCGATCTCCACCGAATTCGGCGCCGTGACCGGCAGCCACTATGCGCCGGGCCTGCATGGCAAGTGGCCCTGGGACATGGTCACCAAATTCGACCGCCGCATCCTCTCGCAGACCTACAACGGCGAGACCTTCCTCACCAACGACAACCGTGGCCTGATCGCCGACTTCTACGTGAAATGGCGCGTCAAGGATGCGGTGCTGTTCTACACCAGCACCGGCGGCCGCGAGGATGCCGCCGGCGAACGCCTCGCCGACATGGTGAAAGACGGCATCAAGAGCGTGATGGCGCAGCGCACCTTGCCGCAGATCGTGTCCGCGGAGCGCGCCGCCGTCACCGGCGAGATGTTCGGCCAGGCGAGCAAGAAGGCCGCCGATCTCGGCGTCGAGCTGGTGGATGTGCGCGTGCAGCGCATCGATCTGCCCGACGACGTCGCGGCGCGCGTCTACGAGAGCATGAAGGCCGGCTTCGAGCGCACCGCCAAGCGGCTGCGCGCGGAGGGCGAGAGCAGCAGCACCACGGTCAAGGCGACCGCCGACCGCCGCCAGACCGAGATCCTCGCCGATGCCGAGCGCGATGGGCTGAAGATTCGGGGCGAAGCCGACGCGACGGCCACCCAGATCTACGCGCGCGCCTACACGAAGGACCCGGAGTTCTACGCCTTCTACCGCAGCCTGCAGGCTTACGACCACGCGCTCGGCAAGGACGGCGACCTCTTGGTGCTCACTCCCGACGGCGAGTTCTTCAAGTACCTGAAGGACCCGGCCAAGGGCCGCGGAGCGAAGTGAAGCCGGCGGCGTGAATCTTTCCGACCTGCTGGCCGCGATCGGCCTGTTTCTCGTGTTCGAAGGCATCGCCCCGTTCCTCAGTCCCCAGGGCGTAAAGCGCGCTGTCGCGCGCCTGCTCGAGGTGCGCGACCGCGAGTTGCGCATTGCGGGTCTCGGCAGCATGCTGGTCGGCGTCATCATCCTGTACCTGGCGCGATAGGGGAGGCATGGGCAGATTCATCGTCGTCATCGGCACCCAGTGGGGCGATGAAGGCAAGGGCAAGGTCGTGGACCTGCTCACCGAGCGCGCTGCCGCGGTCACGCGCTTCCAGGGCGGCCACAACGCCGGCCACACGCTCGTCATCGGCGGCAAGAAGACCATCCTGTCGCTGATCCCGTCCGGGATCCTGCGCGATCAGGTGCGCTGCTTCATCGGCAACGGCGTCGTGCTGTCGCTCGAGGCACTGCTCACCGAGAGCGACATGCTGAGCGCGCAGGGCGTGCCGGTGTTCGAGCGGCTGCGCATCTCGCCGTACTGCCCGCTGATCCTGCCCTCGCACGTGCTGCTCGACCAGGCGCGCGAGCGGGCGCGCGGGCCGAACGCCATCGGCACCACCGGGCGCGGCATCGGACCTGCCTACGAGGACAAGGTGGCACGCCGCGCGGTGCGTGTCGCGGATCTCTTTCAGCGCGATCGCTTCGCCGCGAAGCTCGGCGAGGTGCTCGACTTCCACAACTTCGTGTTGCAGCACTACTACCGCGTGCCGGGGGTGGACTTCCAGAAGACCCTCGATACGCAGCTGGCGCTCGCGGCGCGCATCGCGCCGCTCATCACCGACGTGACGGGCGCGCTCGAGAAGCTGCGGGTTGCCGGAGCCAACGTGCTGTTCGAGGGCGCCCAGGGGGCGATGCTCGATGTGGACCTCGGCACCTATCCCTTCGTGACCTCGTCCAACACCACCGCCGGCTTCGCCGCCACCGGCTCGGGGCTCGGTCCGCGGGTCTTCGATGGCGTGCTCGGCATCGTCAAGGCCTACACAACGCGCGTCGGTGCGGGTCCGTTTCCGACTGAGCTGTTCGATGAGTATGGCGAGCACCTGTCGCGCGTCGGCCACGAGTTCGGCTCGGTGACCGGACGGCGGCGCCGCTGCGGCTGGTTCGACTCGGTGGCGCTGCAGCGCGCCATAGTCAACTCGAGCGTCACGGGCCTGTGCATCACCAAGCTCGACGTGCTGGACGGCCTCGAGACCATCCGCATCGGCGTCGGCTACCGCATCGACGGAGTGAGCTCGCCCGAGCCGCCACTCACGCTGGAGGGGTACGCCGCCGTCGAACCCGTGTATGAGGAGCTGCCGGGCTGGCGTGAGTCGACCGTCGGCGTCACCGAATACGCGGCTCTTCCCGGCAACGCGCGCCGTTACCTGGAGCGGCTCGAGGCTCTCACGCAAGTGCCGCTCGATATGATCTCCACGGGCCCGGAGCGCGAGCAGACGATCGTGCTGCGGCACCCCTTCGGTGGCTGAGTCGAGCACCGCGGCCGGCGCGCGTGCGACGCGGCCGGCGCGCGTCGCGCTGGCACTCATCGTGCTCGGCGCCTGTGGCCTCGCGGCCAGCACCTGGCACGTGTTCTTCGCGACCTGGGATGAGCCGGAACATCTGGCCGCGGGCGTCGAGCTCCTCGACCGCGGCTATTACGAGTACGACACCGAGCACCCGCCGATCGCGCGGGTCGTGCTGGCGCTCGGGCCGTACCTCGCGGGCGCGCACTCCTACGGCACGCCGCCGCCGAGCGGGGTGACCGAGGGCGAGGACATCCTCTACCGCGACGGCAAGTACGATCTCTATCTCACCCTGGCGCGCGCCGGAGCGCTGCCGTTTCTTGCGCTGCTGCTGTTTGTCACCTGGCTGTGGGCACGGCGCATGCTGGCCGGCGAGGGCGCGGCGCTGCTCGCCGTGATCCTGCTGCTGTCGGTGCCGCCGGTGCTCGGGCATGCGGGCCTCGCGGCGCTCGATGTGGCGGCCGCCGCCACCATCCTGCTCGCGCTCTACTGCCTCGATCGCTGGCTGGATACGCCGAGCTGGCGTACCGCGGTCTGGTTCGGACTCGCAACGGGGCTGGCGGTGGGCACCAAGTTCTCCGCCGTGCCGTACATCGGACTGTCGCTGATCGCGCTGGCGCTCACTCACTGGCTGCTGACGCCGCATCCTACGGCCGCGGCGCGCGCCCGCGCGCGGCGCATGCGCGCGGCAGAGCTGGTGGTGGTGGCGGTCGCCGCCCTGCTGCCGCTCTTCATCGCCTACGGCATCCGCACCCCGAGCGAGGCCCGGGTCGCGGCACGCTTCAGCTGGGCGTTGTCGTACCTCCTGCAGCAGCACGGCGCGGAGCACGCACTCGGTGTGGTGCTCTCGCACCTTTGGCTGCCGCGCGAGCTCAAGGATCTGCTCAACGGCATGGTCGCCGTCGAAGCACACAACGACGGCGGACATCTGTCGTTCCTGCTGGGCGAAATCCGCATGACCGGCTGGTGGTATTTCTACCTGGTGGCGCTCGCCGTGAAGACGCCCCTGCCGCTGCTCGCCGGCGGCAGCGTCGGGGTTGCCTGGATTGCCCGCGAGGGCTGGCGCAGCCGTGATACCTGGCGGCTCACGCCGGCGCTGATGATCGTGGCGATCCTGGTATTTGCGAGCTCCTTCAGCCACATCAACATCGGCATACGCCACGTGCTGATCCTCTATCCGCTGCTCGCCATCGGCGGTGCCTGGGTCGTGACCCGCTCGTGGCAGGCGCTGCGCCAGATGCCGGATCGGCGCAAGGCAGCGGCGGGCACCGTGGCACTCGCCGCCGTGCTCACCTGGCAGCTGAGCACCCTGTGGACGGCGTGGCCCGACTACCTCGCATATTTCAACGAGACCGTCCGACACCCGGAGCGCGTGCTGGTCGATTCCGATCTCGACTGGGGCCAGGATCTGCGCCGTCTGGAAGCGCGCGCCGCCGCGCTCAAGATCCCGCGCCTGAGCCTCGCCTACCGCGGTACCGCGGACCTGACGCGCGAGCCGCTGCCGTCGTTCGTCATCCTGCCGCCACATCACCCGACCACCGGCTGGGTGGCGGTCTCGCAGCTGGCGCGCACCCGCAACTTAAGCGACTACGCCTGGCTCGACACCTACACGCCGGTCGAGCACGTCGGCAAATCGATCGATCTGTACTACATTCCGTAGCGCGATCCGTGGTGAACTCTCTCTGCGGGTCGGGTCCGATCGGCGGCGTCCCGTGGTGGAAAACATGCGTAGAGCGTTGCTTGCTGTAGTCGCGAGCTTCTTTCTGGGCGTCGCCTGCACGTCCATGCCTGCGCCGTCACCTGCGCAGGCGAGAACGGATGCCGACATTGCCGCACGGGTGTATGCCGCGATCAAGGCGAGCCCCACCTGGTTTTACCCGGCGCTGGAAGTGCAGGTGAGGAACGGCAGGGTGTATCTCACCGGCCTGACGTTCGACCCACCCGCATACGATGCAGCCACCGATATCGCGCGGCACGTACCGGGGGTAGCAACCGTAACCAATGCCATCGTCGTGGACGCTGGCAGGTAACCGGGCGTAGCCGCGCGGTCCTACGTCTGAGTCAGCTCGCGCAGGCGTGTGATGCGCGCGAGCGGCGGCGGGTGCGAGTAGTAGAAAGCGACATACAGCCGGTCCGGGGTGAGCGTACTGGCGTTGTCGCGGTGCAGCTTGACGAGAGCGCTCGCGAGCTCGATAGCGCTCGCATTACGGCTGGCGAAGGCATCGGCAGCGAACTCATGACGGCGCGACCACAGCGCGCCGAGCGGCGTCAGGAAGAACGTGAACGCCGGCACCACCAGCAGGAACAGCAGCAGCGCCGCGTGCGGCGATGGCGTCGGCACGCCGAGTGCGCGATAGAAGCCGGAGCGTGTGGTCAGCCAGCCGAGCACCGCGAGGCCGACGAACGCCGCCGCCACCGAAACGGCCAGCCGCGCCCGCACGTGGCGCAGGCGGAAGTGCCCGAGCTCATGGGCGAGCACCGCCTCCACCTCGCCGTGTCCGAGGGTCTTCAGCAGGGTGTCGAAGAACACGATGCGCTTGTTGCGGCCGATGCCGGTGAAGTAGGCGTTGCCGTGGGTCGAGCGGCGCGAGCTGTCGACCACGAATACGCCCTTGGACGCGAAGCCGCACCGCTCGAGCAGCGCCTCGATGCGGGCTTTGAGATCCTGATCGGCGAGCGGCGAGAAGCGATTGAAGAGCGGTGCGATGAAGGCCGGCCACGCCCAGGCCATGAGCAGCATGACCGCGAGCCACAGCCCCCAGGCCCACAGCCACCAGCTGCGCCCGGCGCGCTGCATGAGCTCGAGCATCGCGAGCAGCAGCGGACCGCCCAGCAGCACCGCGAGCCCGAGGCTCTTGGCGAGATCCGCGAGGTACAGGGCAGGCGTGGTGCGGTTGAATCCGAAGCGCGCCTCGAGCACGAAGGTGCGCCACAGCGAGAGCGGCAGGCTGATGAGGCGCATCACGAGGAACGCGCTCGCGATCACCGCCAGTCCGAGCCACGGCTCGCGGAGCTGCCAACGCCCCCAGAGCGCATCGAGCGCGGCGAGGCCGCCGCCGATCGTGAGCGCGAGTGTCAGGGCGCCGTCGACGAGCAGCTCCAGCCGCCCGAGGCGCAGTTTCGCCGCCGTGTAATCGGCCGCCTTGGCATGCTCGAGCGCGGAGATACTGGCCGCGAACGGCGCCGGTACCGTGCCGCGGTGGGCGACAGCGGCGGCCGCCTGGCGATGCCCGAGCCATAGCTCGAGGATGAGGCCCGCGAGCACCGCGACCACGAACAGCGGAGTGAGCCACTGCATCGCGCGGGCCGCTAACCGCGCCGGTGTATGGGCCGCGCCCGGGGTGCGGCACGCCGCGGCGGCTTGCGCGCACGGCGCGCCGGCGCGGCGGAGGTGCCGTCGGCGAGCTGCGCGAGCAGAAACCGCGCGGCAGTCTCGAACCTCGAGGGATCGCCGTAGGCCCGCGCCACCAGCATCTCCCCCTCCAGCGCGCCCACCAGCATGCGGGCCGCCTCGCGCGGGCTGAGCGATGCGGCCAGCCGGCCGGCACGCACGCCGTGCTCGATCTGGCCGGTCAGCCAGCTCTCGTTGAGCTCGAAGAAGTTACGGATCGCCTCCTGCATCGGCGCCGGCAGCGTGCCGTACTCGGCGGCCACCATGCCGCACAGGCACATGCGCTGATCGGTCAGCACGTTCGTGTACAGGCGCACGTACTCGCGCAGCCGCTGCTGGGCGTCCTCGCAGCCGCTGACGATGCCGGCGAGCGCCGCGTTGAACGCCTCGCTGTAGCGCAGCACCAGCATGCGCCCGAGTTCGGCTTTGGTGGCGAAGTGGTAGTGCAGACTCGCCTTGGTGATACCCACCTCGGCGGCGATGTCGGCATAGCTGAAGCCGTTGAAGCCACGCGTCTGCACCAGCCGCTCGGCCACGTCGAGGATCCGGGTGCGGGTCGCTTCGGGCGCGGCGCTGGCAGGTCGGTTCATGCCCGGCATTCTAGCAGGTGAGGCCCTTGTTTCTATCTACTAGTTGGTAGATACTCGCTCCCACTGGCGGCAATGGAGCCGCCGCAGGGGGCACACATGCAGACCACCGAGCACAAGACATTTCACAAGCCCGACGAGCGGCGCGAGTTTCCGCACGGCCACGCGGAGATCCTCAAGGTCGGCGGCGGCGAGGTGGGGCGGTTGGTGTTTCAGCCCGGCTGGCGCTGGTCGAACGACGTCAAGCCGATCGCCAAGACTCACAGCTGCACCGCGCCGCACTTTCAGTATCACATCAGCGGGCGCCTCGGCATCCGCATGGACGACGGTACGGAGTTCGTGGCCGGCCCGGGCGATATCACCTCACTGCCGAGCGGCCACGATGCATGGGTGATCGGCACTGAGCCGGTGGTGGTAGTGGACTGGTTCGGCGCCAGCAACTACGCCAAGAGCGCCTGAGGCTCCCTGACACTACTCGCGGCTGCCGCTCGCGGCGGCGCGGCCCGGCGCCGGCGCGGCGGACTGGTCGCGCATCCACAGCCACAGCGTGGCGAGGAAGGCAGTCAGGCTCAGCGCCCCGAAGAACCACAGCATCGGCGCATAGCCAGCAGGATTGGCAGCGCTCGCCGCGCTCGTATCGTTGAGGTAACCGGCGATGACGTTGGCGCCGAACAGGCCGGCGTTCTGCAGACTCGTCATGAGGCCGTAGCCAGTACCGAGATGCTCGGCGGACACGTAGCGTACGACCGTCGGCCAGAGGACTGCGGGCAGGAGCGAGAAGCTCACGCCCAGCAACGCGGTCGACAGCCCCGCGCCGCCCGGCACGACTGCCAGCACCAGGAAGCTCATGGGCAGCAGCACCGCGCCGGCGGCGAGCAGCGGCGCATTGCGGCGGGTGCGGTCGAGCAGCAGGCCAAACACGGGCGTGGCAAACACCGCCGCCAGGAACACGTAGCTGTTGAGGGTGCTCGCCGCGGCGAGGGTCATGCCCTCCGCCTCCTGCAGGTACTTGATGGCGAACGTGCTGCGGAACGGGAAGATGACCGAGTAGAAGGTGATGCACACGGCTACCAGCAGCCAGTAGTCGCCGCGAAACAACAGCAGGTGGCGCCAGTCGAAGCGCTCGGGGGGCGGCGGCAGCGCCAGCGTGCCGCGCTGCGCCTCGCGCCGGTCGAGCCAGTAGTAAACCAGTGCTCCGGCAAACGAGACGGCCGCGAAGGCGAACGCGAGCCACAGCGGCGGCTGCCAGCCGCGCGCGTACAGATCGCTGGCGAAGGAGGGCGAGCGGTCGGCGAGATAGGAGCCGAGGCGCGCGAGACTCAGGTTCATCGCCATGAGGAGCGCCAGGTAGCGTCCGTCGAACCACTGCGCGAGCGCCACCAGCACCGCGACCACCAGCGTCTCCGAGCCGATCCCGAACAGCAGCCGGCCGACCGCCATTACCGGGAACTGCGTGCCGAGGGCGGTGACGGCGGCACCCACCAGGCACACGGCCGTGGTCGCTACAACCATGCGCCGCGCGCTCAGGCGATCCACCAGGATTCCGCCGATCAACACCAGGAAGATGTTGGGGAGGCTATAGATCGCATTCAGGGTGCCGATCTGCGTATCACTGAAATGCAGCTCGCGCGACAGCTGCTCGGCGACCGGGCCGATCGAGTCGTAGCCGTAGTAGTTGCCGAGCATGACGATCGCGCTGGCGGCGAACATCAGGGTCTGCACGGCGAACGACGGGGTAGCGGAGCGTGCGCCGCTCATGCGGAGTGGTTCCGCGGCTCGAGGAGCTCGATACGGTTGCCGAACGGATCGTCGACGAAGATGCGGTCGTAGCCGGCGAGCTCGCGGTCCTCGCGGCATTCGTGCCGCGCGGCGCGCAGCTGCGCGGCGAGCACCGTGAGGCCAGTCACCACGAACGCCGGATGTGCCTTGCGCGCCGGCCGGAAGTCGGCTTCAACGCCCAGATGCACGCGCAGCGCGCCGCGCTCGAACCAGCAGCCGCCGCGGACGGCCATGCTCGGCGGCTTCGGTACCTCGGGGATGCCGAGCAGGCCCTGATAGAACTCACGCGCGCGCACCTCGCCCCCGGCGGGCATGGCGAGCTGAACATGGTGCAGGGCTTCCACCAACATCGGCGCGCCATTGTACTCGAACGCTCGTTCAGCAGGAGCGTTTCAGCGCGCCACCCAACCGGCGGTGAGCAGCTGCGCGCTGAACTCGCGCAACACACGCGGGTCGGGGCGGGCGTGACGTGGCGCGACGTCCGGCGCCGGTATCCTCGCCAGCATGTCGCGCATGACGTTGAGGCGGGCCTGATGCTTGTCGTCGGCTCGCACCACGACCCAAGGCGCCGCGCGGCTGTGGGTACGGGTCAGCATGCGATCGCGGGCGCGGCTGTAGTCCTTCCAGTGCCGCTGTGCCGCCTCGTCGACCGGACTCAGCTTCCATGTCTTGAGCGGGTCGCGGCGGCGCTCGCGCAGCCGCCGCGCCTGCTCTTTGCGGCTGATGTCGAGGTAATACTTGAGGAGATGGATGCCCGAGCGCACCAGCATCCGCTCGAACTCGGGAGCCGAGTCGAGGAATGCCTCGTATTGCTTGCGGCTGCAGAACCCCATGACGTGCTCGACCCCGGCGCGGTTGTACCAGCTGCGGTTGAACAGCACGATCTCCTGCGCCGCCGGCAGCTGTGATGTGAAACGCTGGAAATACCACTCGCTCTCCTCGCGGTCGCTCGGCTTGCCGGGCGCCACCACCCGCGCCTCGCGCGGCGAGAGGTGCTCGACGATGCGCTTGATGGTGCCGTCCTTACCGGCGGCATCGCGGCCCTCGAGAATCACCAGCACCTTGCGGCCGCGCGCGATGACTTGGCGGTGGAGCTTGACGAGCTCGATCTGCAGGCTGCGCAGCTCGCGCGCATAGCGGTGCCGGGGGAGCCGGGGTGCAGACGGGGTCTTGCCGGCGGCTTTGCCGGTGGATTCTCGGGCCATGGAACTCCTCCGCGCCCCTCACGGGCGCCCTGCAGGCCGGGCATTATTCGCGCTGCCGCCGGCGCCGGCCATACTCTTGTGGCGTCGGGGCGCTTGGTTCAGGCTAGGCGCTCCCCACGGCAATCCAACAGAGCGCGGGCCTTCAGGAGGCAGGCATGAGCAAGTCCAGGGCTGAGCCACGGGTCACCGTGACGAAGAACGGGCCATACCTGGTGAGCGGCGCCGTGCCGCTCGCGCGGCAGACGATCGTCGCCGACGCCGAGGGTGGCTCCGAGGAATGGCGCGAGAGCCATGCCTTCCCGCCGCAGGAGAGCTACGCGCTGTGCCGCTGCGGCCACTCCAAAACCAAGCCCTTCTGCGACGGCAGCCACTCGAAGGTCGGCTTCGATGGCACCGAGAGCGCCAGCCGCGAGCCCTATCGACAGCAGGCCGAGCTCATGGAGGGGCCGGAGCACGCCTTGAGCGACGCCCAGCCGCTGTGCGCGTTTGCGCGCTTCTGCGATCCTCACGGGCAGGTGTGGAACCAGGTCGAGCACACCGACGAGCCGCAGGTACGTGCGACCTTCGTCCGGCAGGTGGGCGAGTGCCCCTCGGGGCGGCTCGTCGCCTCGGAGCGCCGCACGGGCAAGGCGCTCGAGCCGGCATTGCCGGTCTCCATCGGGGTGATCGAGGACCCCCCCGAGGGCGTGAGCGGCGGCCTGTGGCTGCGCGGCGGCATTCCGGTGATCGCCGCGGACGGATTTTCTTACGAGGTGCGTAACCGCGTGACGCTGTGCCGGTGCGGCGCCTCGAAGAACAAGCCCTTCTGCGACGGCTCGCACGCCGCCATCAAGTTCCGCGATCCGGCGCTTGGGAAGTGAGCGGACGATGAGCATCTACGACCAGGCCCTCGATCGCAATGCCGCCAACTATGTGGCGCTGTCACCCGTGAGCTTCGTCGAGCGCAGCGCCGAGGTGTACGGCGATTCGCCGGCGGTGGTGCACGGCGCGCGCCGCTACCGCTGGCGCGAGACGCGCGAGCGCAGCGCGCGCCTCGCCGCGGCGCTGCGTGCTCTCGGGGTAGGGCGCGGCACCACGGTGAGCGCCATGCTCACCAACACTCCGGAGATGATCGAAGCGCACTACGCCGTGCCGGCGCTCAATGCCGTACTGCATACGCTCAATACACGCCTCGATGCGCCGCTGCTTGCCTGGCAGATGGCGCATTGCGAGTCCGCGGTGCTGCTCGCCGACCGCGAATTCTCGGCGGTCATGGGGGAAGCGCTGCGCCTCCTCAAGGATGAGCACGGCCGCACGCCGATCGTCATCGACGTATGCGACGCGGAGTACCTCGGGCCGGGCGCACGGCTCGGCAAGCTCGAGTACGAGTCGCTGCTAGCGACCCATGAGCCGCTCGCGCAGCTCGCCGGTCCCGCGGATGAGTGGGATGCGATCGCGGTCTCCTATACCTCCGGCACCACCGGCAACCCGAAAGGAGTGGTGACCCACCACCGCGGCGCCTACCTCAACGCGGTGTGCAACGCCGTTTCCTGGTCGATGCCGGCGCAGCCGACGTATCTGTGGACGTTGCCGCTGTTTCACTGCAACGGCTGGTGCTTCGCGTGGACGCTGGCGATGCTCGGCGGCACCCAGGTGTGCCTGCGCAAGGTCGAAGCGCGCACCGTTCTCGAGGCAATGGGCGCGCACGGCGTCGATCACTACTGCGGCGCGCCGATCGTTCACAACATGCTGATCAACGCCGATCCCGCCTGGCGCGCCGGCATCACGCGGCGGGTGCGGGCGATGGTGGCGGGCGCCGCGCCGCCCGCGGCGATGATCGAGGGCATGGCGCGCATCGGCTTTGAGCTGACGCATGCCTACGGACTCACCGAGACCTACGGTCCGGCAGCGCTCGCCGCCCGCCAGCCCGCCTGGGCGCAGCAGAGTCTCGCCGAGCAGGCGCGTCTCAACGGCCGCCAGGGTGTGCGCTACCCGCTGCAGGAGGGCATGACGGTTATCGCGCCGGAGTCCATGAGCCCGGTGCCCGCCGACGGCGAGGTGCTCGGCGAGGTCATGTTTCGGGGCAACATCGTGATGAAAGGCTACCTCAAGAACCCGCAGGCGACCGCGCAGGCATTCGCCGGCGGCTGGTTCCATACCGGCGACCTCGGCGTGCTCGAGCCCGACCACTGCGTCAAGATCAAGGATCGCAGCAAGGACGTGATCATCTCGGGGGGCGAGAACATCAGCTCCCTGGAGGTCGAGGATGCGCTCTACCGGCATCCCGCCGTGATGGTGTGTGCCGTCGTGGCACGCCCCGATCCCAAGTGGGGCGAGTCGCCGCTCGCCTACGTCGAGCTCAAGAGCGGCGCCGAGGTCAGCGCGGAGCAGCTGCTCGCGCATTGCCGCACACTGCTCGCCGGCTACAAGATTCCCCGCGAGATTCGCTTCGAGGCGATCCCCAAGACCTCCACCGGTAAGATCCAGAAGTTCCTGCTGCGCGAGCGGGCCAGGTCGGCCAGTGCCATCGAATAGACTGGCGGCATGAGTCGCGGCGAAGTCATCGTGGTGGGCGGCGGGCTCGCGGGGCTTGCGAGTGCCTTTGCGCTGCATGAGGCGGGCTATACGGTGCAGCTCATCGAGCGGCGCGAGGACGTGGCGCTCGAGACGAGCTTCGCCAACGGCGGGATCCTCACGCCCTCGATGCCCGATCCGTGGAACGCACCGGGCGTGCACTGGCAGCTGCTGCGCTGGCTCGGGCGCGAGGATGCGCCGATGCTGCTGCGGCCGGCTGCGATCCCGGACTACTTCGGCTGGGGGCTGCGTTTCCTTGCCGGGTCCGCGCCGCGCTCCTATCACGCGGCGATGCGCGCCAACTACCGGCTGTGCGCCTACAGTCTCGAGCGGCTGCGCGCCTGGCGCGCAGCGCTCAACCTCGAGTACGCCGTGGGCACGCTCGGCACCATCGAGATCTACCGCGAGCCACGCGCGCTCGAGCAGGCGGTGGCCGAGGTGCGCAGCCTGGCGCCGCTCGGGCTCACGGCGACGACGCTCGATGCCGCGGCAACCGCGCGCCTCGAGCCGCTGCTCGAGGAGACACGCGGCGACTTCGTCGGCGCGCTGCACTTCCCGGCCGACGAGAGCGGCGACGCGCGGCTCTTTTGCCAGGCGCTGCGCGCGCGCCTCATCGAGCGTGGCGTGCGCATCGAGCTCAATCGCGAGGTGCGCGCGCTGCGTGTGACGGCGGGCCGGGTCGCAGGGGTCGAGACGGCCGACGGCCTCGTACCGGGCGCGCAGGTGGTGGTGGCCGCCGGACCCTGGTCGCCGAAGCTCCTCGCCCCCTGCGGTGTGCGCATCCTGGTGCGCCCGGTGAAGGGCTATTCGCTCTCGATCCCGGTGGAGCCCGAGCGTGGACCACGCCATGCGCTCGCCGATGACTCACTGCATGCGGTGATGACGCCACTTGGCGGGACGCTGCGCCTCGCTGGCACGGCGGAATTCAGCGGCTGGGACTTCACGCTGCGCCCCGGGCGGGTGCAGGCGCTGTGGAAGTTGCTCGCGCTGCTCAGCCCGACTCTCGCACGCAGCGTCGACCGCACCCGGGCGCAGCCCTGGTGCGGACTGCGTCCGATGTCGGCTGACGGCAAGCCTTACATCGGCGCGACCGGGGTGTCCGGCCTGTACGTCAACACCGGCCATGGACATCTCGGCTGGACCCAGGCGGCAGGCTCGGGCAAGCTGCTCGCGCAGCTCATGGCGGGCCAGCCTACGGACATTGATGCGCGGCCGTTTGCGCTCGCGCGCAGCGAGCGCAGCGCCTGGCGCGGCGCAGGTCAAACCGCAGAGCAACATCCATGAGCCATTCGATTGCCGCCCCGACGCTGCTCGCCTGCCTGCTACTGCCCGCGCTGCCAACGCGCGCGGCTGACTCGCAGCCGACCTACGACGTCATCATCCGCGGCGGCACGATCTATGACGGCTCGGGACAGGCGCCGCTCGTGGGCGATGTCGCCATTCGCGGCGACCGCCTCGCCTATATCGGGCCGCACGCCCCCGGGCGCGGCGCGGAGGAGGTCGCGGCGCGTGGCAGGGCGGTGGCGCCCGGGTTCGTCAACATGCTGGCGCATCCCGAGGAGTCGCTCCTCGTCGATGGGCGGGCGCTGAGCGATCTGCGCCAGGGGGTGACGCTGGAGGTGATCGGCGAGGACTCGATGGGTCCGCTGACACCGGAGATGAAACGCCTTGGCCTCAAGCGCCAGGGCGACATCCACTACGACATCGACTGGACGACGCTCGGGGAGTACCTGACGAAGCTCGAGAGACGCGGCGTTGCGCCCAACGTTGCCTCCTATGTCGGCGCAGGCACCGTGCGCACCAATGTGCTCGGCGAGCGCGACGTGCAGCCCACACCCGCCCAGCTCGCCGAGATGCAGAGGCTCGTGCACCAGGCGATGGAGGAGGGCGCGATGGGCGTGACGACCGCGCTGATCTACGCCCCCAACGAGTACGCCAAGACCCCGGAGCTGATCGCGCTCGCAAAGGAATCGGCGCGCTGCGGCGGCATCTACAGCGTGCACATGCGCAGCGAGGGCGACCGCTTGCTCGAGGGCGTGCAGGAGACGGTAGACATCGCGCGTGCCTCGGGCGCACCGGCCGAGATCTACCACCTCAAGCAGGCCGGGCGCAGCAACTGGGGGAAGCTCGATGCGCTCATTCGCGCGGTGAATGCGGCGCGTGCCTCGGGAGTGCGCATTACCGCCGACATGTACGTCTACACGGCGGGCGCGACCGGCCTCGATGCCGCCATGCCGCCGTGGGTGCAGGACGGGGGGCTGGAGGCGTGGATCGCACGCCTCAAGGATCCGGCCATGCGCGCGCGCGTGCTCGCCGACATGCGCGCGCCGAAGCCCGACTGGGAGAACCTGCTGATGGCCGCCGGTGCGCGGGGGACGCTGCTGCTCGGCTTCAAGAACCCGGGGTTGAAGGCGCTCACCGGCAAGACGCTTGAACAGGTGGCCAAGGCGCGCGGCGTGAGCCCCCAGGACGCCGCCATTGACCTCGTCGTCGAGGACGGCTCGCGGGTCGAGGTGGCGTATTTCCTCATGTCGGAGGACAACGTGCGCCGCGAGGTGGCGCTGCCGTGGGTGAGCTTCGACTCGGACGCGGACGCACCGGCCCCGGAGGGCGTATTTCTCAAGTCGAGCCGCCACCCGCGCACCTACGGCAATTTCGCGCGCGTGCTCGCGCACTATGTGCGCGAGCAGAAGGTGCTGACGATGCCGCAGGCGGTCCACAAGCTCGCGGCGCTGCCGGCCGAAGTGCTGTCGATCAAGGACCGCGGCCTGCTGAAAGAGGGCTACTTTGCCGACGTCGTGGTGTTCGATCCGGCGAAGGTTCAGGATCACTCCACCTACCAGCGGCCGCAGCAACTCGCTACCGGGGTCGAGGACGTGTGGGTAAACGGCGTGCGCGCGCTGCGTCACGAGGTGGCGACAGGCACGGCGAGCGGCCGGGCAGTGCGCGGCCGCGCCTGGACCGGTGTCGCAGGCGGCGGCTGCCGCGCCAGCGCCTCCGACTGGACCTGGTCACCCTGAGGCGGACACCGGCGCGAGGCGATGACCACGGAGCCGCCGGACAGCCGAGCACCGCAACTGGTCCGAGCCATCGGCCGCTGGAGCATGGTGGCGCTGACGATCAACAGCATTCTCGGCAGCGGCATTTTCGGACTGCCGTCCGTGGTGGTGGGGCTGGTCGGGCGCATGAGTCCCGTGGCGGTGCTGCTCGCCGGAGTCGGGATGGCGGTGATCATCGGCTGCTACGCCGAGGTTGCCTCGCAGTTCACCGAGACCGGCGGACACTACCTCTATGTGCGGCGGGCCTTCGGTCGATTCGCGGGGCTGCAGGTCGGCTGGATGAATCTCCTCAGCCGGCTCACCGCCTGCGCGGCCGCCGTCAATCTGCTCGTGATCTCACTCGAACAGTTCTGGCCTCAGGCCGGCGCGCCCTGGGCGCGGTTCGCGGTGATGTCGCTGCTCGTCGGCACGCTCGCCGTGGCGAACTACCGCGGCGTCGCCTCCGGCACGCGCCTGAGCAACGTCTCGGTGGTTGCGAAGCTCGTGCCGCTGGTCGCGGTGTGCGCCGTCGGGCTCAGCTACCTCGCTGTCCACGGCGCCACCGCAGTGCAGCCGGCGGCCGGTGGTGTCGACGGGTGGCTGAAGGCAATGCTGCTGCTCTTTTTCGCCTACGGCGGCTATGAGGTGGCGCTCAATCCCATGGGCGAGGCGAAGGATCCGCGGCGCGACTCCGGCTTCGCGCTCATCTTGGCGCTCATCGTTGTCACCTTCATCTACACCACGCTGCAGCTGATCGTCGCCGGGGCGCTGCCCGATGCGGCGCACAGCGACCGGCCGCTCGCCGATGTAGCGCGCGTAATGCTGGGACCGACGGGGGCGGCGCTCGTGTCGCTCGGGGCGCTGGTCTCGGTGTACGGTTACCTGAGCGCCAACCTGCTCACCGTGCCGCGCGGCACCTACGCGCTCGCCGAGCGCGGCGACTTCCCGGCGGCGTTCGCTGCCATCCATCCGCGCTTTCGCACACCGCACCTGTCGATCGTTGCTATCGCGATCGCGGTGTGGGCGTTCGCACTGCTCGGCAGCTTTGCGTGGAATGTCACCCTGTCAGCGGTGGCGCGCCTCTTCTACTACGCTGCGGTGTGCGCCAGCGTACCGGTGCTGCGCCGCCGCCAGCCGCAGGCGGCGCTGTTCCGCCTGCCCGGCGGTGCGGTGCTGCCGGTGCTCGGGGTGTCGATCTGCGCGGCGCTGCTGACGCGCGTCGACTTCTCGAAGTCTGTCATCCTGCTGGCGGTGATCCTCACGGCCGGGGTGAACTGGCTGCTGGTCCGCGGCCGCGGCACAATCCTGAAGGAGGCAAGCCATGAGTAGCGATGAACCGCTGGTGTTGCGCGCGCAGGATGCGCGCGGCGTCGTGACTCTGACTCTCAACCGCCCGCAGGCCTACAACGCCCTGTCGGAGGCCATGCTCGCAGCGCTGCAGCGCGAGCTCGACTCGATCGCCCTCGATGCGGCGGTGCGGGCCGTGGTGCTTACCGGCGCAGGCAAGGCGTTCTGCGCCGGACATGACTTACGGGAGATGCGCGCGCAGCCCTCGCACGACTACTACCGACGGCTGTTCGCGCAATGCACGCGCATGATGCTGACGCTGCGGCGGCTGCCGGTGCCGGTGATCGCGCGAGTGCAGGGCGTCGCGACCGCGGCCGGCTGCCAGCTGGTGGCGCAGTGCGATCTGGCGGTGGCGGCGAGCAGCGCACGCTTCGCTGTCAGCGGCGTCAACCTCGGGCTGTTCTGCTCGACGCCAGGCGTGCCCCTGTCGCGCAACGTGCCGCGCAAGCAGGCGTTCGAGATGCTGGTGACCGGGGAATTCATCGATGCTGAGGGTGCGCTCGTGCGCGGACTCGTCAACCGGGTCGTGGAGCCGCAGGAGCTCGACGCGGAAGTCGCGCGGCTCGCGGGCACCATCGTGGCCAAGCCGCGTGTCGCGATCGCGATGGGGAAGGAGCTGTTCTATACCCAGGTCGAGCTCGGCATCGAGGCGGCTTACGCTGCGGCAGGCGAGACCATGGCGTGCAACATGATGGAGGAGGCGGCACTCGAGGGTGTGCAGGCGTTCATCGAGAAGCGCGCCCCGCGGTGGGGGTCGTGACGCCTACGGGTGCTTGTCCTCGCGATCGAGCTTTATCAGATCCACCACACGCACGGCCCCGGCACGCTTTGCGAGCCTGCGTGCCTGGAACTTCGCTTCCCGCGTTTGCACGTAGCCGTTCAGGGTCACGACGGCCCGCTGCGCCTCTACGTCCACGTGCGCGAAGTAAAACATCGGATCGGCGCTCAGCGAGGCCTGCAGGCGCTCGGTGAGCGCAACGTCTGCCGCCACCTCGGCGGCAGTCCTCGCGGGCACCTCGACGCAGGCCGCAGCCAGCAGCAGACAGCAGCCAACGAGCAGCGGCATTCGCCCAGACACATGCGTTGAGACCGCACTCGAGCGCGCTAATTCGCCAGCCGTCGTGACAGTCGCTAGCGCGAGACCGGTGAGTCGCCCAGGCCGTTGCGCTGCAGCTCGAGGTCGTTTACGACCTGCGCGACACCCTGGACGCCTTCGGCAACGCGTTGTGCCTCGAGCAGGTCGGGTGATTCCCAGACGTAACCCGTGAGCTGCACGACGCCGTTGTTGGCGCGCACGATGATGTGCTTGGCGTACAGCTGATGGTCCGCCTGCAGCGCGTTATCCACGCGGTCGGCGATTTCCTTGTCGACTTGCTTCTGGGCGTCGGTCCGGGGGGTTTCACACCCGAGCAGGCTGCCGAGCAGCGCAATGACCAGAGCGGCGCAGCCAGTGCGATAGTTCGTTGATGGCACGATCGTTCTTCCTCCTTCGTGTCTCGATGGTAGCTCACTTAGCGAGTCGCCGGCACGCTGCGTCAACGCGGCCGCTTCGCCGCGATTTTAATCGTGATCCACGCCGGGGTCGGCCACCTCGATCTCGTTGATGACGCGCCGCTTGCCGGCGATGCGCCGCGCCATGCGCACGATCTGCAACATATCGAAAGGATCCTGAACAACCCCCTCGACGCGCACGACGCCCTTGTCGGCGCTGACGCTGATGTGACTGACGAACAGGTACGGGTCGTTCTGCATCGCTTGCTCGACCTTCGCAACCAGCACGGCATCGGACTCCCGCGTGGCGCTGATCACGACCTCGGGGGGCGCCGAGGCTGGCGCTGGCACCGGTTGCTGTGCGCGCAGCGCCGGCGAGGCGACCAGAGCGACCACTGCCAGCGCTGGCGCTGGCAGCGAGCCGCTCCGGTCGTGCCGGGCTGCCACGCGGGCTTCCTACACTACCGAAACCTGCAACGCGGGCTCAGAACTTGAAGTTCACCCCCGTCGAGATCCCAAGCTCGTGGCAGCCGCCCCAGGTCGTGGGACCGGCGCTGCTGTAATCGATGAACTGCGGATGCGTAGCATCGTGGCAGTCGGTCTTGATGCCATGCCCGCCGGCGCCGATGTCGTAGTGCGCGTTGCCGTCGTTGGCAGTGTCGGCCGCCTGCAGATACCAGCTCAGCTGCTTGTCGAGCTTGTGCCACCACCCGAGGGTGTACATGTTGGCCTGGTTGTCGCCGATGCCGTTCGGGTTGAAGTTGTGCTGTCCGCCCGGATCGCCGACCGATGCGCCGGCGTGTGCCCAGCCGGCGGCAAGCCGATCGGCGCCGCTATTGAACACATACTCGATGGCCAGCCAGTCGCCGCTGCGCTGGCGCTCGTTCTGGAACTCCAGAACGGCCGGCAAGTTGCGATGCAGCTCCTCAAAGATGTAGTCGATCGTCAGCCCGAATTCGAAGGTGTATTGCACTCCGAACTTGTAGGCGAACTCATCAGCCGTGTCGTACGCCGGGTTGTACTCGGGCGTGCCGGCTATAGCTGAATTGGGGAACTCCGCGCACAGGGCCTCGTAATCCGTCCAGTCGAGGATCTGGGCGCTGAGCGCATTGGCGGGCGTCGGGCAGCCGTTCGCGCCGGCCGGGCCGAGCAGGGCGCCGTAGATCGGACTGTTCGCGCCGACGCCGTCGCTGCTGCGGTTGACGCCGCTGTGCAGCTCGTAGGCGGCGGTCAGGTACAGCCCGCCCATCTCCAGCTTGAAATCGACGCTGTAGCCCCAGTTGTAGCCGCCGTCGTCGCAGTTGAGCGGCAGGTTACCGCTGCCAGGGAGGTTCCCGCCGTAGCAGTCGGTGCCGCCGAGCGACACGATATTGTTGTACGGATCGGGGTTCTGCCCGAACTGATAGGCGGCATCGAAGCTGAAGCCCTGCCAGTTGGGCGAGTCGTACACCACCACGTGATCGGCGCGCGTGCCGAACTCGACGCGGTTGTCGCCGCCGGTGTTGCCCATGATGACCGAGTAGTCGCCGAGGCCGCCGGAGAACGGGTTCAGGCGATCGGTCGAGGTCTTGTACGGCATGTACATGGTGCCGAACTTGAGCGTGCCGAACCCCCTTTCCTTGAAGCCGATGTAGGTGTCACCGAGGCCGACGGCTCCCATCACCGTGTTCGACTGCTTGGTCCAGGTGTCCTGCAACCCCGGCGCAGCCGACAGGTTGAGGGCGGTCGAGACCTGATAGATGAAGTCGACGGTCGTACCGTCGATCTTATGGGTGCCGCGGTAGCCGACATTGGAGCCGTTGCTGGACATCATGGCCATCCAGCCGACGCGCCCATAGGGGCTCGGCCCCCAGTTGGGCGTCATCTTCGGCGAAGTGCCGGGCGCGATGGAGCATGCGGTCCCGCCCGCACCCGTGCAGGTGTAGGGGTACGCCAGCATGCCGTCCATGCCCTTGGTGGTCTCGTCGATCGACATGTCGAAGGTGCCGAAGAAGCCCTTCATGAAATCGCTCATCGTCTTGTCCGACGCCTCCACCTTCTTCTGGGTGGCGGTTACCTGCTGCACCGCGGCGCTGGCCTGCTGCTGGGTCTTCGCCTGGTCTTCGCGCATCTGCTTCAGCTGCTGGTTCAACTGATCGATCTGTTGCTGCAGATCGCGCATGCGGTCCTGCACGCTTTCGGGGGTCGATTGCTGCGCGACGCCCGTTGCCGAATAGCCCAACAGCACCAACGCGGTCGCGAACGTCGCGACCAGCGATCGGAGCACTTTAGTACAACACATACGATCCCCCTTGTGAGTGATGAACCCTCGATCTGCGACCCGAAGACTTGTCTGTGACCCTAACATTCCCCGGCCTCCTCGCCGTTGCGCCCCACGGACCGCGGGTGCGCCAGGCTGTAAAGACTTCAGATCACCTTCTCGGCGCGCAGCGCCGCGATCTCCTGTGCGCTCAGGCCCAGCTCATTCAGCACCTGCTCGGTGTGCTCGCCGAGCAGCGGGGAGCGCTTCACCTCGGTCGGGCTGTCGGAGAGCTTGATGGGATTGCCGACCGAGAGGTATTTGCCGCGCTTGGGGTGATCGACCTCGACGACGGTGCCGGTGG